>Ga0116229_10000060_pt1 | contig 92891 bp, 58 predicted proteins | sample S1TSphgellanicum_3_FD_87313 | JGI IMG/M metagenome (GOLD analysis project Ga0116229, IMG submission 87313) | Host-associated microbial communities from peat moss isolated from Minnesota, USA - S1T2_Fc - Sphagnum magellanicum MG | ecosystem: Host-associated > Plants > Peat moss > Unclassified...
AAGCCCTTCCAATAATCCAAAACAAGGTTTCTGCATTCTTTGCTTTAGGCAGACAAAGTTCACAGAAGCAATGCGGGGTACAAAAAACCCTGCAGGCGGGTTTTTGTACCCCCCATAGAGCTCCCTTATCTTCTTTCACATGTTTTTCGGCCCTGCATGGTTCTGCATAAAACCATGCAGCATGGTTCTACTTGTTCTTTTTATTCTGCAAAAGAACTCAGTAATGTTCGTTTAATTTAATTAGAACATTATGTTTCGCAGCAGTTCCCAGGAACCGAAATCTGAACCTTCCAGGTACACACCACGCTACAGACCACTGGCATAGATTTACGCACTTACGAAGGGCATTTTCTTTCCTATTTGAATAACCTCCACAGTCAAAAAGTCAAACCCTGCTGCAGAACCACACGGTTCATCGCAGGGCTGCACCGTCAGGCCCAGAAAGGGCGCTGGACAGTGCTCCATAGGGGGTATTTAGCTTCTCGCCAAAAAAACCCATGATGTTCTGGCTCTCTTCCTAATTCACAAACTAAATGGAACACCATAATCAGCATGTCAAACTTGGGGGGAGAGGGGGGGCACTGATTGTTTGGTGGCTGTTAAAATCACTATCCTGGTTGAATAGCAGGTTCCAAAAATATTTATATTAATTTTAGGCATGCTGAAATTTTCACCAAAAAAAATTTCTACAACAAAAGTTTTTTTTGTGAAGGAAAGTGAAACTTTTTTTTGTAATATTTGGGAATCTTTTATGTGTCAACATGAAATCTTCACAATTAAATAATTATTTGGCAGAGACCCAATGAGCCTGCTATTCAACTACTGCAGTACTATGTTTTAAGTCATGAAAGGTCAGAAAGATCACACATGTCATCAAAGACATGTGAGTGCACATATGTAGGAAGCAAAGCAGCAGCAGATCCCATGGGTGGGAATCATTAGCCAAACTTAATTTTACTAAAACCAGGCTACAGTTAATTGAAGCCAACAAATCTTTATCATGTAAGGAACAGTCTTTTTCTTTTCCTCAAGAGGGGGGTGGGGGGTGGAGATCACATTTTTTTCCACGCCAAAGATTCACCAAATTTCACCCAATTTTGTTTTGGGGGAGATTTTTGTCACAATTGTATCCACTGTTTTTAATCGTTCTCTACAAAAAGTGTCGCCTATTATGACGAAATATGTCTGGGGATGCTCTCCACAGTGTTTGCATTGCAACATTAGAAAATAATAATAAGTAAATAAATAAAAGACTGGTAAAGATTTGGAAGCAACTGAGTCACAAGTGCATATTTGACATGCTAGAACTTGATATAATCTTCAGAAGCCATATATTCTAATTGACTAGTTGCAAGAAGAACAGTATACATATTCCCTAGTTTGATCACAGCAATGCAAAATCCATTGGAAACCTATTATGACTCAGTTGTGGATGAACCCACTCCCACGTAACACACAGACCTACGTAACTACCTAGTACCAATGTAAGTGGGTGTTTATTATGGTGGGTGCTGGGTAGTATAATCAGAAGGCATCTCTGCATCTCCTCCTTTGCTCGACTCTTTGCCCAACATTGGGTGTGTAGACAGTAGGAAGCAAGGAATATGTAAAGATGTTTCCTCTCTCCTCCCTCATGAGAAGTCAAACAATTTTGCTTGCAACCATCACACTTACAAGTTGAACTTGATTTTAAGGCAAAATCACCTAATGGTTAGAGTGTTGGCCCCCTCCTCCGTCAAACTCATGCCATACTCATGGGGGATGTCTGATTCATATTAATCAGTTGTGGGCACATGCCAAATTCAACTAAAAAAACAAACTGGGGTGATGGGCCTCTTTAATTGCCTCATTACCAAAAACACATTGAAACTTTGGACCCTCCCAAAATAGAATACTTTAAAATTTTCCCCTTCGGCCTACTTAAAAGTAGAATTTTGGGCAAAGGATTGGAATAAAGTCTGGTTTTATTGAGAACATACTTGAGGAATTATTATGGGAACTTAGCTGGAAACCAGATGGAAAATATTAAGAACACCAAAATTAAGAAATAATCCCCTTTCGAGTGGAAGATAGCACTTTGAACTAATTTAGTGTGAAACACACAACTAACTTGACTAAGTCATCCAATGTATGTCAGGGGAACAAATTGATTCCTAACCAGGGTCTGATTTCCCCTCAGGTTTGATTCAGTCTTACTTGGTGTTGGAAAAGCTGCAAATGGCAAATCACTTGCAACTTCATGCCATGTTACCTTGCATAGAAGCTTAAGTTGTGTTGAGATCAAAGGAGGAGGCTATAAGCACGATCGAGTCCGGTCGGTTTTTCATATTCCTAAAACGACAAAAGCAGTTTTAAGGTGTTAATACCATAAAATAAAGTTTTTATTGGAACTTTTCTCCCCAATTGTCTTTGGGTTTGTGTGAATGAGAAAGCCTTTTTGACTGGGAAGGATTGTCAAGAAATGGCTGCTACAGGCAAAAATAAATTGTAGGCTAGTAGGTTTTTTTAATGCAGTGGTGTCGGCGCCTACCATAGCCGAAATTTGGAGTGCTTTTTCCACACTTGAAATTGCACAAAGGTAGGTGTTTTGCCCCCCAACATCAAGCACTTGCAGAAATTTTGCTCAGTCTGTGGAGGCAGGCACTTTGAAAAGTGAAGAAGATTACTTCAAATACTCCTTCTGTTCAAAAAGTAAACCAATTTTCAAACCAGTGGTAGAAGAAAAATGACATAACAAGAGCCGCAATTACCTGCCACTTTATGGACTACAATGAACATGCAGGGTTTCAAAATTGAAGCGTTCTTGTCCTTGAGAGGGGGTCTAATGTTGAATCCTTGGAGCTCATGAGCAAAAAATACTTTTTCCTTCGATCTGGAAACCCAATAATAAAATGAATCCTTCAATCTAAAGGGGGCCAGGGTGGATAGCAGCCTTTTTTTGCTGGTTATGCAGTCAGAAAAGCTATATTAAAATTTAATCTGCTAGAATCATGAGCTTTTTTATATTTTCAATAGACAGAATTCGACCAAAATTTAAGAAAACATCCAAACTTCTATACAGTTGAAGTAGGTAGCCCAAAATATGGAAAGATGTTTTAGAAGCTTCTATATTTTATATATGGCCTAAAGACAAATTTGGCTAAATCTTCCTGTGGATCATCCCCACTTGGCTACGACACAAAATTGACCAGAAAAAACATTGGTTGGTCATAGCCCTTCACTCCCAAATCCAAGCTTGCCCCAACTTTTCCCTTCAAGTTTTAAGAGCTAGGAGGATAGCTCTCAGACTTTTGATGACCGACAGGTCCAGGGAAGAAAGGGTATCTTCTGTAATCATCTCTGATAACTCAACAGGAGTTAAAAGAGTAGGGTAATGCCCTAGGAGTGGGCAGTTCTCAAAATAACTGCCCACCCAAGGTGTAGCTGAGGGCCGCTTATTTGGGAGGCCATTCATTACTTGACATAAAGCAGTCGCAGAAAATTATTTAAAAAGAAATTCACATGATACCAGGGCGGGTATCCACTGGGTATAATAAATTAAAAAAGCCTTAATGAGAATTTCTACCGGATAAGGTGCCCTGGGGATACATGAGAAATTTTCTGCCAGTGCTTGAAGTAGTGGACTAGCAACTACAGACTGGCAGACTGGCAATTAGTTGCAACATGAAGGAAGAGCAGGAGTCATAAGGCTAGACATAATTGAATCTAGGTAGGGCATTTATAGTCATGTGAAAATGAAGTCAGCCACCATTCATCAAGCATCAAGAGAAGGAACTTACTACCCAATGCACATGACATTATTGCTCAACATCTAGTGCTTGTCTCTGACTCACAATTATCACAAACTCACAACAAAGAGAAATTAAAAATTAAACTTGAGAATGAATTGATACCCATTTGGGATTTTTTATTGCCATAATTAGAAATAAATTTAAGAAAAATAGCCTGTGTTCTATAGTTGGTTGAAGAAGGTAGTCAAATATACAGAATGATTTTCCTTTTTTTAGTTTCCAATATCATTTACTGCCAGATCTGGCTAAATCTTCTTTTGGATGATCACCAATTGGCCACATCACAGAAATTGCCCAAAAAGGCTTTCAGAGATCCATAAACCTGGGCAGAATTGTGTCATTTACTACATTAAAGTCCCTCTTGCTTATTCAGCTTTGTTCACACTTGTTCTGTAAAGAAGCCCACACAATCAGTCAATCAATCAATTAAGTTCTGAACAATTAACAGACCACCTTGAGCAGAAAATAATAATAATTTATGTATGTAAGTATGCACACAGAGAAGAGCATGGGAGATGGATATACTTCTGTGTAATCTGGAGTCTTGGATCTGCCACACTTTCACTTTACTTGGCTTTTGTTTCTGACTGCTGACCCCACACGGTTTTGAAAAGTGAACGATCATTCATCTGAGGAGGAGCCTGTGTATGCGAGATGCTAAATACCCCCAATCCAGCTCTGTCCGGCACATGTTTCTCTTGTCTTCTTGCACATGTTTTTGCACATGCCCTGCATGGTTCTGCATTAAACCCAGGTTCTACATGTTCTTTGTTCTGCTCAGATTATTTTTGTATTGCTTCCCCCGCTCAGCAGTTTCGAACTCTAAACCTCCCAAACGTAGAACATGGTACTATCCACTGGCATAGATTCAGGCGCTAAAAAATGATTTCCTTTCTATTTAACTAAGTCCTACAGTGAAAAAGTTAAACCCTGTGGCAGAACCACACGGTTCTCAGCAGGGCTGTACTGCCAGGCCCAGAAAGGGCGCCAGACAGAGCTCGATGGGGGGGGGGTATTTAGCGTCTCGCCCTGTGTATTGCTCTACTACAACTCAATGTAGCTGACCACAGACGCTTTTGGAATTTATCATTTTGCTCAAAGGAACGTGGACCATGAGCGACATTTGTGTTGCTGCACGACAAACCCAAGAAGCAGCTGATTTTAGGGTTTGTCATGGAATGTCATAAATTGGGTCTTGTGATCCAGTTAGGTTATTAGATTTTGAAAATTCAACGCCAAGCAGTTATCAAAAACTAAGAACCAGTTGACACGTTATTAGTAACCGGATTTATAACTGAATTGGTAACCGGGTCAAAACCCAATAACCGGCCAACATCGGGTTTCCCGAGTTTTTCAACCTCACTTCTCATTTCGTCTCCGATTTGAGCAAAATGAAGCCCAGTAGCCCCAATTTTCGGTACTTTAGGGACAACTACTGTAGTACCACTATAACACTGTTTTGTGGGGGTAGCAATCGGTACATGTGTCCTGCCTGGCTTCTGTTTTGAGCTGACAGCTGAAGCGCACACTCACAATTTAAGGCTACTTGTCAGAATCACTAAGGAAAAACTGAACACAAGGCACATTTGCATTGGCACTGTTTGAACAGTTTGCAAATATCCAGCTGAATGGCCTAAGTTATTCACTCTAATGCTTTGATATATGTGTGTCTTTTGTTCGTTAGCCAAAAAGATGAGGAGTCCAATAATAAGATGCCTCACAGGTGGTGACATCAATCCCAAAAATGCTTGTAAAAAGATTTCCTAATGGACGTCTCCAAATTCCCATTAATGTCAAATCCTGAGATATTGGAGATTGTGAGGAGCTGCTTTATTAAGGCAATGGGTTTAATAGTAACTAGGCTTATCAGCTTAGTATATAAAAGAGCATCTTCTCGAACCCATCCTCAACCCATTTCAAGGAAGTCCATTTTTGAAGTTTTGCACCCCCCCCTTCCTAACAACACCCCAAAAGACTACTGAATGTTATACTTGTCCAAACTTCAAACTCTTGGGTTATTTGGGTGGCCTTTAATGTATGTTCAACAAATCCCCAACCCTCCCCCATTTTAAGGCAGCAACTTTTTCCCCAAATAAAAAGTGAACTGGTGAAAGTCACAGTAATGCCATTATTTTACCACTCTTTTTCTGAAATGAAAAGTGAAATGGTGACTGTCATACTAATGCCAATATTTTACTAGGAAATCTTAGTTAAAGTAAGAATAGGTCCATCATGTGGGGAATAACTTTGTTCAAGTTTTTTTCCTTGGATATTTTGGTGGCAGGGGAACTTGGAAGGCTCAACAAAGGAAGCATTCCTCTGATCATTTCAACATTTGTAGAAAGAATTTTCTACAGGATCTTTTACCTATTCATTTCCTAGAAGTCCACAAACTTCAATGGTAGAAGCTATTTAACTATTCAACCCAACAAATGATTTAAGCTTAAGCCAAATTGCATGTTTGTGTATGAGACAATTTTATCCACACGTAATGCATGGATGCCCAATGGCAGAGCAATATGATGAAGTGGACTGGTTCGACAGGTGTGAGAAAAGGTCACCCACTTGATAGGGCCAATAGATTGTTGTGGGGAGAGTTTACTTGATCTCTACGCCTGTTAATACTACAATTGAATGATGTGGGGTATATATCTCCAATAGGTAGTACTTTCATGATTCATCCCCAACTTTTTGGTTCCCCAGCTTTTTTCCCAAATATGGAATCAACCCTTAATAATCAAGGGACCAAATCCTAAAAGGTAATCAACTATTTTTCAAGTTCAACATGGCTCCTTAATCTCTTGTTTCACCCAATATATAATTGCTAACTGTAGAAAACTAACAATAAATGTGTCCCTGGAAGAAGAGACCAACCTGGAAATTGAAGCCACCTTGAAGCAAGAGAAGAGCTCCTTCATAGGTACATTTAGCTTTATTCACATTGCTAACTTGGAAACAACAACCACCTATTGAACTTGGTTAGAAAAGACACAAATCAAAAGCTTCGACCCCCTTGATCATAGATATGCTCTACTGTATACGGTTTGGTTACAAATGAAAATTTCTAGGAAAATTCAACAAATTCACATTTAGACCTGAGCATTCTGCTCTGAGTCTCTGACTACTAATTACAGTTTTATTTATTTTTTATTTTTGTAATTTCTCAATTCAGTGTGGGGAAAGTTGAGTGAAGAGGATCGTTTGCATGCATGCACGCATGAAAAATAATTGTACTGTTATACTGGTGAAACTGGAACAATCTAAACTGAAATATTCCCTGCAACTGCTTTCATATGCATTATTGATAGAGTAATTCTAAGAAGTTACATAAATTGTTCATTGTCATTTTAGAAGGCAATTATTTTCCCTAGAAAATCATAAAGAATAAAAGCCTAATGTCAGTGCTCTTTTCCCCCCCAAAAAAAAAATCTTTCTACCAAAAACTTGGAATTTTTTTCTCTATTGAAAACTCAACTAATTTTTCTACTTATTAAAAAAATTCCAACTCTTTTACATGAATTTTAAAATTATTTTATTTTATTTTTAAAGACAGAAGCTTGCTTGTTGTCTGGAGTTTATGTGCCAATAATATATCCAGAAACAACAAATTTTGAACCCATGGGATGATCACACCATTTCATTCCCATTGGGGGCTAGCATATTTTACACTTGTGACATGCACATGTTTTGTGTTCCACTGATTCCAAATCTGCCAAAACCCAGAAGGAAAAAGTATGAGGCACAACATGCATGTGTGGGCCATTTCTTCTAACAAAGAGAACCTCTAAATGGCCCACAAACAAACTCCGCCGTGGGTTGTTAGCATACATCCAAATACAATTTGAAGTTTGCTCGCAGTTTTGTGCGCATGCACATAGGAAGACAAGGTTGGCAGCCTTGCAAAAGGCAGCATAGGGTGTTGTTATAAACATCACATTAATTGAGCCCATGTGCTGTGTGGAGCATAAGATATAAGACTTTGTTGGCCTTGCCTACTAAGGCAAGAATATTGTGTTTAAATTCATTATAGAGTATAGTAGATTAAGGGATTTGAGCCTCTAGGTAATAGGTATATTTTTATATGAGGATGTTTTAAAGATGATATTTTGGCTTGTGTTGAAACTTGAGATTAGTTATAGAGGTACAATTTCTTGAAGGATTTTGGTTTCGTTTAGAGGATTTTTTGAAGATTAGGTCTATTTTTGCATGGTAAAATATTTGAGTTTACATAATTCTTTTTCTGCCTTAAGATTTTTTTTAATGTAAATGGCAAGGCCACAGTATGACACACCCCTTGTTAATTTTCATAGCGTTGGGTACTGATGGGCTAGCTTACCACAATGTAATGCATGAAAAAGAGACCTTCAGATGCATTATCTACTGAGACCCAATAAAGAAAATTTGGGTATGTTTCATCCAGTGTTGGGCAGGTATCAGATTTTTGATACCCATTGGATCCTGTTTTCACAATAAGATTACAAAAGGTTTTAGTTTTCATTTTATTTTATTTTTTTAAATTACAACAGGTCAGGGTATCAAATTTTTTTAAAAATAAACCAGTTTTCACAATGCTGGTTCTCATAAATTTGAGAACAGCTGGTCATTTGGCGGTTCTCACCAACTGGTTCAAACCTTTTTTCAACTAAAAAAATTATATTCAAAATATTAAAATTTTGTTGATTGTATTTTTATGTTAAAAATCAGAAAATCAAAAGTGGTGTTACAAACAATTATCTAAAACATAACCAACATTTTTTTTGTTCCATTTTCATACTTCAACAACTTCATCCTTCTAATTCATCACTAGTAACTAAATCTTCTTCCATTAGGCTTTCAAATGAAAGAACAACTTGATTTTCTTCCTTAAGTTTTAAACTCATCGAAATTACAAAATGTAATGCATCACTAAATAGCCAATGACCACAAGATTGGTTAAAAACACAGAAAAAAAAAATTGGAGAAAGACAATCCATAATAATTTGACATTAGAGGTGGAAGCACTCAACTAATAACCCTCACAACAATCCGTCTATTGCAACAAAACACAATTGCAAAATGAAACTACAATGCTTCTTGAAACATTACAATCTTACTAGCAAACTTACAAAATAGAACAACAAATTATTAGTTTTTTAATTCAATTTAAAAGTAAAAATATTAAAAACCAACAAAAGATTTCTAAAAAGCAAAAGAGTACTAAGTTTTTACTTTATTTTCAATTTCCTTAACCAAATTCCAATTTCAACACAAGCCTTATTCCATTGTTGTTTTCCCTTCCTATATTTTTTAGACCAAGTGATGCACTTTTGAGAATTTGCTTAAGCAAATTTAAGGAAATGTATTTCAGATTTTTGCACACCTTTTCCTCTATTGTGCTATATTGACATGCCTTTGAAAAGGCATGCCCCAGAACAAGTTCCTTGGAAGCTTTCTTCCAAACCCAAATATTCATAATTCATAACAAATTTAATGTAGAAATCATGGCATTGAGAGTAAATCCTTCATCTTTGACATAAACAAATTTTTTTTCTTTGACCCATACTTATTGATCAAACTTGTCAAACTTCTAGTTAAGGTTTGGCTTGTAGTTTTTATAGCTTCAAACAAGCCAATAATCACATGATTTGGCTACTAATCCTTCCCCAAAAAATTAATAATTAAAGCAAACACATCATAAGCTCCTTCAAACATCCACAAATCAAAGGTAATTGTTGTACAATGACATTCTACCAATGCAAGAAGAACATGCAATTGCTTTGTTTTCTCCACTAGCCCTAGTAATATTTCTTGTGAAAAAAATATTTGGAAGGGAAATTTAACTTTGGACATAAGCACAAAGTTAATTGTTTTAACCAAATATTTTCCACAAATTGAATTGTTAAATTATTTTTAACAATCAAAAGACCAAGGTCCAAAAGGAATTCTTTTTGTGGCAATTTTTTTTTTGGTAAAGAAGGCTTCACAAAAATTTTAAGATTGACCTTCTAGTTATATTTCCTTTTTTTTTGCAAGATGTCTTTCTTCTATTTGTTTCATTGAATTGTTCATTTTTTTTTGCAAATTTCTTTGCGATAAACATATGATCTACATCCACATGTTTTTTTTAAAAAATTGTTCCATTTGTTTCATAGTAAGAAATTAATCCTTTCCTTGCTTGTGTTCTTGGATTTGTTGTAATTACTGCATTTTTATGACAAAATATACAACACATGATTGTGCATTTTCAAAATCAATTGCTACAGTATCATTTACACAATAAAAGCCCCAACATCAAGATTTCTCCAATGAGGTTTCCAAAAAAAATTCTAAACATGCAAGTTTTTAAGAATAATGTTTGCTACTTTTCAATTTCCCTCTCTTCATTTCTACCTCTTTCAAAATACCTCATTGTCCTCTCTCTACATGATTAACAAAAAATGTTAAGGAGATTTTTTTTTAATTAAAAGTGGTGATGTAAAAAATTAAAATATTGCACATAAACAAACAAAAAGAAATATTAGAAACAAAAAAAAAGTAAAACAAAAAATTTGAAAAAAGAAAACTAAAATGAAAAAAAACCAAAATAAAAGGAAATTTTTCATTAAAAAAATTTTTTTCAATAAAAATAAATAAAAGAAAGGGCAATACTTACCAAGTTGAAAAGTTAAAGGATGTTCCAAGCTCTTTCATTTGTAATCAAAAAAAGGGGGGGAAGTACTAGTTGACACAAGGCAAGCAATAGGGCAAAGTGCAAAACAAAACAACAGGGTGAAACAATAAGGGGGAAAGAGTTGTAGCAAGTACCTTAACAGTGTAAAATAATAATGCAAGGTAAAGCAACAAGGCATGAAAGGAAGTAACAAGGCAAGGTGAAGCAATAAGGCTAATCGAAACAACAAGGGCACAACTTGAAATGAAACAATAAGGCGAGGTGAAACAATAGGTCATGAAACAAACAACAAGGTGCAGTGCAACGCAAAAGAGCATTAAGGTAAACAAGGTGTAATGCAACATGAAGGAGCAAAGCAAAGCAAGAAGGCACAAAGCAAAATAAAGAAGCATGGGGAAATAACAAGGCACAAAATGAAACAACATGGCATGACAAAACAAAGCACAAAATGTCACAACCTTAGCCTTGGGCTCGCGACCAAAGCAAAGGTTTGCAAGAGTGCGGGACAAGAGGGAAGTTCGGGAAGCACATCTTATACTCCCGAAAATGCAAGAAAGTGTGAGAAAATGAGCCCTCACACTCCCAAGTGAGCTCCCACTTGGGGAGTTGGACTCCCGATGGACTCCCAAATCTTCAAAGAGTGATTGTAGGGGTCAAATCCCATTGAATTGAAAAGTTCTTTATATCATTGGAAATTTATTGAAACGTATATGTCTAAAATGGGATGACATGACCCATTTGGACATCTGACACACAAATTATGGCCAAAAGAAAGGTCGGGAGTCGAATTGACAACTTGACTTTCGACCATTAAAATTCGAGAATCAACCTGATTTCCTTGCGTACAAGTGGCGTGTGACATACCCTTGGAAAGATTTTGACGAAGGTTACAACTTTGCTTCAAACCTCATCTCCATCGAAGGTCTGAACACAAAGTTATGGGGCCCCAAAGTCGTGGGAATCCCAACTTTGGGAATTTCAGGACTCCCATTTGGAAGTCCTGGGACAAAATGCCATTTGGATGTGGGCCTCATGGAGAGGCACAAAGTATACTATAAAAGGGAAGGTGGTGGCTTCCCCCAAGTCTAGGCTGTGGTGAGTTTTGTGAGTCCGAGTTTGCCCGTGGTTTGTTTTGGCACCAAAAGTGCTCCAACTATGCACTAACCAACTCGTTGTTCAGTTTTGTGCAAGTTCATGTGAGTGATTAAGTGCTTGTCATTCTTCTTAGTCCCATCCCGAAACTCCAACATGCCCTTTTACCCCCAAAGTGTTGCGAGCCCAAAAACGTGCCCTAACTCCTTACTATTCCACTATTTTCACTTCAAACTCACCTTTGAGTCTATCAAGGAGCTTGGGGGCACGTCACAAAGTGAAACAATAGGGCATGACTAAGCAACAAGGCATGAAACGAAACAACAAGGCACAAAGTGGAACAATAGGGCAGGGCAAAATAACAAGGCATGAAATAAAAGTAGTAGGGCGCAACAAAACAATGAGGCACAAAGCAAGAAGAGCTAACACAGGAAGCAAATGAAGCATGATGGCAATGACGAAAAAAAGCAAAAACAACAAGGAAAGAAAAAAATAAAAGAACGAAAAAAAAAAAAAAAGAAAAAAAAAAAAAAAAAAAAAAAAAAAAAAAAAAAAGGAAAAAAATGAGAAAAAAAACACAAACATCAAATAACTTGCAACATGCATAACAATACGCCAAACAAAATAATGTAAAAGGGAGAGTTCAAGGGCTCCAATCCCTAATTTTTCACAAGATGTAGGTAGGGTTTTTGTAAGAGAGGGGAATTGTTGGAAACCAGCATCCCCTTCCTAATCTCAACCTAAACTTAATTTCGACTAGGTGGCAGCGACTTGAAAACCTAACCTAGGTAAGAGGTTTTATTTCACCCAAGTCTCAACACTTTGAAAAAAAAAATTATCAGTCGATTATCACTTGTATGAAAATTGATGATTAGGGTTTCAATCAGGGTATCACTAAAAGTGATACTATCAGAGGTTCATATTTGGATACCCACATGATACCCAAGAATATTTTTGATACCCACCCAACATTGGTTTTGTCCTTCATTTGGGCCTCCATTTACTTTTTCATGTTCGATAGTGAATTATTCTTAAAGTCCCCATAAAGGACCAAACTTCCAAATTCATAATGAAATAACAATAAATGCCCAATATTTGTTGAATACTCAATGTAAGAATATTATCACATGTGAGAACAATGAAATTTAAGATGAAAATAATTTTTACCACTAAGGTAGACCGGCCAATGATTGAACACATAATGTAAGGTTGCTCATCATTTTTCCAAGATGGCCCCATTGTTTATGGTGCCCAAAAAGTAGATGGAGGCCTCCTCTCAGCACATCTATCTCACTACAAATTGACAAATATGGATTGACAAATAAGGACTAGACGCAAGAAAGTTACAACTCCCCAAGTAAGGGGGGGTACAGAAAATTTTCAATCAAACAGCTATGGCCTATTTCTGAACCCTCAATAATTCCTTAAATATTACTTTGTTGCCTTTAGAGTTGTAAGATGATTTGTAGAGCTTGATATGGTGATTTCGAAGCAATTTAAATCACTCAATTTGTACCAAAAATGAGAAAGTTATGCACTAATTGAGAGGTCAAGATGAAGAAAAATGAAAAAAAATGTGTTTTGCAATTCGAAAAAACATATTCTCTTTACTTCTCTTTTTTGGCTGCTCCTTTGGCTTTGCATTTCGAAGATGATTTGTAAAGCTTGAGAAGGTGCTCCTATAACATTTTAAATCACTCATAATGGAGAAGAATTGAGAAAGATCTGCCAAAGTTTTCAGCGTTAGGCTAGTGTTTGGTGATGAGCCAGTTTACCCTAGTACTGGCAACACAAGCATCTCATTCCATGTTTCAGCCAAACTGGGGATTCTGGTTCTTGTCATGCTGACTTTGCAAATAACTTTAATATGTTACAAATTAACAAGAAAAGAGAGCTGAACTTATTATTTAGTAAACCACAGTCCTGAAGGATAAATGTGGCTATGGAGAGCATGCAAAAATATTAGTGCAGTTTTGCTTTGCTTGTGATTTCTTAAACTTTCCTTCCAAGGGTGTGGTGGGTTTTGGAACACATTCAGAAGCTGTTCAAAATTTTGGGATGTGAAAATTTACAGCTGAGGCTCAGCGAAAAGACTTGGAGACTGGGTAACTTAAGCACTTAGTTGGAAGTCTTTTGGCCTTGAAGTTTTCATCTGCCACATTCAGAGGTCTGCGTGAATGGAGGCAAACGTGAGCAGCTGAGGATAAAGATGGCTGTACAATGGAGCTGTACAGTACTGCAAAAGGTATCTGTCCTGTGCAAGTTTTTCATGAGCTGGCCACTATGTACAGACTTTGCTATGTACTCAGGGTTGAGAGAAGTTCGAACAAACAGCCACCAGCACGCCAGCCATTTGAAGCCTATTCTGACTCAGTTGTGGATAGAACCCAACTCTCCATTAACATCAGGTTTCACCTTGGTAACTTATTCTAAAACAGGGGTAACTTATCCTAGGATTGGACAGGTTGGTAGCTACCAGTGTTGGCAGGTTATTGAGAGAACACCTGGTTATTGATAACCTACCATTGAGTTCTTTTACCTTTGATAATGCACCCATCGGTTAATGATTCTTCAAATTTTATAACTTACTGGGATGATTGGAATTTCATCAAGGTAGGTTAACAATCCTTAAACCCTACACATATTTATGATAGAAATTAGGAAAATAGATAATAATAATAATAATGTTTAAAACTCATGGCCAACCCTACCTAGGTAATATAATTCACAATTTTCAAGGCAGGTATTTGAGAATCAACCTTTATACATAACCAATGGTTATTAAAAAGAATGATCTAGTAAATTGATAATCAAGGTCATTACTTTGATATTGAAATTGTTAACCAACGGGTTTTAATTTTTAATTTTTCATAACCTACTCCACTGGTTATTGAAAAGAACAGTAATAACCAGCCAACACTGGTAGGTACATAGGATAATATGTGGCTATTAGTTAAGTAGATGCATTGAGAATATAGGTTGTTGATAAGAAACAGCTAGTGGGTTGTTTGTAGGTAGGTAGTATAAATAGAAACGGAGCTAACCACCATGGGTAACTAGTCAACTGGATCAACCCAATGAAAAACTATTTCCTGTTCACTCACCATCCACCCCTCACTGCTGTTGGTTCAATGGAACCCCCAATCTAGTTGGTTATAACACTGCTTTGGAACCAAGCACGGAGACAGTCTCCTTCGGTGTGCTGCAAATTCTCAGGCAATTCAGTTCAGAAGGCGTGTCCTTGACTTGTGTACTTTAGATACCTTTTTCCCTCAGCTGCTTGTGCAGGGTTCTGCAAAACGTGATGGGTCAAGATTCAAGATCCTGCTGCAGCTTTGGTAAAGTACATGTGAAGCTCACCTCTTCACCACTAGTGATGCACATGTCTTCCAATTTTAAAACAGTAGATTGACCACTCGCCAACAACTACATTGTACTTTGACACACAGCTTGTGTGTGTGCAGATGTTGTGCTCCACACTTTTTCCACACTCCATGGGAACTTGGGTATGGAAGGCCAGTCTCAGCCTTTTCTAGACCCTTAACTGGGGCCAGAGTGAACCAGTACTCCTCTTCTAGACTCTTAACTTGGGCCAGAGTGAACCAGTACTTACCAGAGCACCGTGGACCACAGTGAACCAGCACCCACCAGCGCACCATCCACTGGATGCCTGTTATTACTCAGTTGTTGATGAACCTCAATCGAGTTAATATTCAGTTTCACCTTGGTAACCAATGCTGTAAGAATAGGTCTTATACATAGGTAGATAGGTAGAAAAATAGGTAACTTCTAGGTAAGTAGATGATTTATACATAGGTAAGGCTGTTTTTTACCACTTACCTACTAACAGCCTTGTAAGTTGTTAGTAGGTAGTGAAAAAAAGTAACTGAGCTAACAGTTAGCTAGGGAACTGGAACCCAACAGAAAACTGTTTCAGGGCCATTAGTTACCATCATCCTTCATCATGTGGGCCACAGTGAACCAGCACCCACAAGCGCACAATGAAGGATGGATGGAAAGTGGTCAGGAAACAGTTTTCTGTTCGGTTCCAGTTCCCTAGCTAACTATTGTGGTTAGCTCTTTGCAGGTTGTTAGGAGGTAGGTAGCAGTGTTTTTGTTTTTGTCAATTTTGTGATGAAGCCAAAGTGGTGATGATCCACATGAAGATTTGGCCAAATTTGGTTACAAGGCAGCTATGATTTTTTTTATAAACATCATTCTATATTTTTGGCTACATACTTGAACCATGTATAGGAATCTGGTGATTTTTTGGTCAAATTCTATCTATTTAAAATTTCAAAAGACACTTGATTTTGGCACTTTTAATTTTTAATATAGCTTTTTGGCTGTATATAGCCTGCAAAAACAGCCCTGACCTATGTAAAACCCATTTACTCACCTAATATTCACCTATTTCTCTACCTATCCATCTACATGTAGAACCTACTTTTTATAGAATGGGCTACCAAGGTGAAACCAGATATTAATTCCGTTGAGGTTCATCCACAATTGAGTCACAAGGAGAATTGGGTGGATGGTTTTCTGTTCCAAGCAAACATAGTTTTGGTGATCACTCACTAATACATTGGCCACAATGGCCATGGCAACTGGTGTCCATCCCCAATAGCTAGGGCACCCGTCCACAATAGTGAACATCAATGTGAATTTTATTTTTATTTTTTTTGTAAAAAAGTTTTAAACCATATGGGAGGTCATATGAAGGGCAGTGAAACAAGCTTGTTTTCACCTCCATGGATGCATCTTGGGGGCAAAAAATACATAATTTTTTAAAAAGATTCCATGGTTGTTTTGCTACGAGGTTATGGACACACATTGTCAATAGTAAAAAACATCATCAAGGGAATTTTAAAAAGACCGTTGATGACGTGCGAAAATGGTCTATGCACAAGCAGTCAAAAATGAATCAAAACAAGAATGAAAACACCCATACATCTCAATAGCAAGGGGAATGAAGCCATTGCATGATGTTCATTCAACATATGATTGTCTCTTTTCCTGAATAGTCATCGTGCTATCATCGTCAATGTTTACTGCACCATATCTATGCGAATTGAGTTAACAATGACAACAACCATCAAGGTCCAAGATTTTTTTCACTTGACCAATTTTTAATACATCTAAATATCCATTTACTCCAATATAGATAGTAACAAGTCATCTCTAGTGATAAGGATATCCACTCATCATCGGATGTGGCAAGGGAAAAAGTGGGAAAATTCCCTTTGAACATGTGCTCCACTTTCCAAAGTAATAGTTGTGACATAATCCTAATGCATATAATCGGCTACAATGCTCACTCCCACAAGGGCACCAAAGCAAATGGACACCTAGATCATCAATGGTATGACCACATTGACAACGTGAAAGATGGACAACTATAGGATGTGGCAAGCCGAAACAAATACATAGTGTTGTAAGGAAATTGGTTGAAAATAAACGAAATTCAAATGTGGTAGGATAAGCTAATAACCAAGCGCATGACCTTGAACTTGCACATGAACGGAAATGTGTTCATATGATATCTGAAGGAGCATCTATTAGAAGTGAAGTAAATTCCTGATTATGTAGGCGATCCGCTAAAGAAGCATGCAACTAAATGAAGATTAAACCATTAAGCTCTCAAAAGGTAAAACATGATACCAAACAGCCTAGGGTAACAAGGCTTGAGTATCCCATAATCCTATCTAGAATGAAGAAATGTTAATCTCAACATGTGTTACTACATCTAAAAGAATAGGGTGATCATCTTGCTAAAAACGAATGATAAGTGCCAAAACAATCAATGCCCAACACCCCAAGAATGTAGGGGTAGAAGTCTAAACTATAGAAAGGAGGCTGAACCTACCCAAAAAAAACAAGAAGAATGGTTCAACGACGAATTAAATGACCATTAGAACCACCAAAAGATCCCGCAACAAGTAAATTTTCCAACGTAACTATGGTATGAGTATTAAACTCAAGATAATGCTACAAAATACCTAAAGATGGAAACATTATATGAAGCAAGCAACCAAGGCGTTGGGCATAGCACAACAAGAGCATAACAAAAGCCACCTAAAAATTTATAAGCATAAGAAAACTAAATATTGTCCCAAGATCCTCATGAAAAGCCTTAGCCACAAACGACTCAACAAATGATTTAGATCCCACCAATTTGCTTAAAATACGAAAAACCCAAATCAAGAGTGAGAAAGCTAAGAGGAAGTGATATAAAGTGGTCCAACCCCTATGGAGACCAAATTACACACTTCATTGGCTGCATTAAAAGCCCTAATGTTGAAAAAATTTATTGCAATCATAAAAAAATAGTAACCTCATTGAATGCAAGACCTATTATATTTGTATCATCTGCCAACGAAAGGAAAACACAAATAGGGTTGGCTGATGTTGTAGGGCAAAAAGCGCAAAGGTGAACCAGAACAAACATTCCTCACAATGGGTCCCCATGTCATGTACCTCACTCAAACAAAATGATTATGAGATTACCATGTCAGAAAACTTGAAAAAAATATAATGGGGATGGGCATGCATAGAATTGTCGAACAAATGAAAAATTTAATCCAAAGAACCGAACGAAAACCATAACTCTTGAAAAATGGCTAACCATAACACTGAATTGAAGGTGTTACAAATATCCACCCATAGCACCACCCAATCTAGGTGCAAATCTAACATCACTCAAATGCCATGAACCATTATTTCACACTCGCCACAAATCGCTACACCAAATTGATGAGGATTAAAATGTTCCACGAAAGTATCCCTAAACTGAATAGCTATTGTGTGAGCAACTAGGCGATAGGTCACCTCATCAATTAACCCTACTTCAAAAGGAAGTTGCAAAATGATGACAATTGTCATGTCCATAGCAAATTATCACGATTAATGTGAACATGACCCAACATCAATTCTACATGTGTAAGGTCGCATTTTTTTAATAATTTAATCATCATCCTCATTTGAAAAAGAATGGTTGCTGCACATATTTGATCTTGAAGGAAAAATATTTGAGAAATGTGGTGTTGGAGATTGAAATTTTCAATATTTATTTGTTTTGATCTTGTTCCTAACTAATGATTATAAGTTGAAGAAATCCATCATAAGATTAATTCCTCTAGTTGCACTTCACAACATAATCTCTCTCCATTGGTTTAGCCAAAAAAAATCTTTGCATTATAAAAATGTTTATAAAAAAATCCAAAATTTGGGCTCTAACCTATAACCAATGGGTTTTATGGAAACAAAACTCATTAAAACTAAGACTAGTAATCAATAAATTTTGACCTAGAGTTGGAATCAACATTTACATTTTTTTAATTAAGTAAAATCGGAATTGATGAATTTTCATTTTATGAAAAGGCCTAAACATGGAACCAACAATTTTAGTAGAAACCTAAAAACTAAGCAACACTAGTCCATTCATTGCTAACCAACCTTCCCCCATTCTCAATTCATTTGTTGGTACAATGTATGAGGTAATTGAATTTTGGTTTCAATTGTTGGCCCTTTGGTTGTGGAAATGCACAATCAAACCTTTCAAGCCTCAAGTGTTGTGGATTTTTAAACTAGTATATTTGTTCTTTCCTTTTCATTTTCATTAGTCATAAGTTTTATCTTGTTGCATTAAGGTTTTGGCATGCTTACAATAGAGCAAAATTCACACATGAAAGAACAAATTTAACATTTTGCCCCAGGAATTTACCAATGTGTGCAAGTTTTTTAAATGGCATCAACCTTTACTAGTTATCACATTGGTCTTGTAAATTGAGAACTTTGCAATAAAACACTACGAATTTTTTCATTTGCATGCATCAGTTAGGTTCAAAAACTTGTATGCACAAACCAAAAGGGATAACAATGCATTTTTATCATATTTAATTGTAACTTGAAAATTTTTATCCTTGTCAAAAATGTTAAATGGGTGAAAACACACTACAAGGGTGTTACTTTGGGCAAGAAACTATATTATTTTTTTGGTACATTTTGTATTATTTTGAAGGTAGTTTTTATTTATTTCATCTAGCATTTTGATAAATAAATAAAATAGATTTTGATACATTTAAGGCCTCCATTATAATTCTTGTTATCTTTCAAATGAAAGTAATTTATTAAAAAAATAGTTTTTTCAACACACTTATACTCATTTGAATTAAAAACTTATCCAAATTTTTTTTGTGAAATCACATGAGTCAATTTTTTCAATTATAATTGAAATGGTACAATCAACTCATATTCAATATATAATTAAGTATTTCATCAAGTTTTACAATTATTTAAATCATTTTTTTTAAATATTTGCATTTTACAATATATTATTTTGTTTTATTTTCTCACAAATGTTTTTTTAATTATTTAATATTAATCCAAAAAAATCCTTTAACAATTTTATTATTTGACAATTGAGCTACCTTATTTTGAATATAATTTATGAAAATCTCTTTTAATATTGGCTTGGTGGAAGTTGAAAGTTATACAAATTTGAAAACAATATTTGTGATAACATTTTTTGGCCATTGTAATGTGTTTTCACTTGACTGAGCACCCCCAACCCCTTATAACAAGGGTTTAATATCATAGCAAACATGTTGTGAACTTTGTAGTGTTGAAAAGAAAACATAAATGAAAGGAAACAATCTAAAACTTGTATGGCTTATTTTTACATCCATTATTTGAAGATTTAAAATTCACCATCAAAGTCGGGGTCTCTTGGAATCTAATGTCATAAGGTGCACGTCCCTTTAACATATGAATGATATTGCCACAACAAGGGCATTAAAAAATAGCCAATAGTAGTAAATATTCCACACGCATTGTTGGACCATGAGTCCCAATATATCAAAAACAATTCAAGCAATTACTCAAACTTGGGGACTTGGCATACAACCTTGAAATGCCAATGATTGTTGATTTATACAACAAAAGGTTTGAATTAAAAAAAAATTTAGAATAGGATGAATTTTGAAACAAATTTAGTCTTCATAGATGTCTTGAACTTGCATGGAGGCACCCCCACATTTGAACATGCCTCTTGCCGTTATTGCCATCCCTTACCACTTTTTTTGGTCCATGTGATAATTTTTTACATATAGATTGTGCATCCTTGATTGATATCAATTTCAAATTAAGACATACCTTAGAATTAGCTATGACATGTTGACAACACTTGGACATGGCATGGCCCCAATAAGACTTTACAAAAGGTATCAATAATCCCAAAACTTCACAAGACAACAAAAATCTAAATAAAGGTCATGGTGAAAAAAATATTTTCCTCATTTTTTACATATATAGTAACACAACCATTAAACTTGTATTTTGCAAACATATCATTCACCTACAAAACCATAGCACTTTCCATATGTTTATACAATTTCAAAAAATCCAACAATTACATGACAAGGCTCCCACTTGTCATTCAAGAATTGCACAATGAAAACAAAAATGTCCACACTCACTCTTGGCATTCAAAGATCAAAGCGCATAGTGCAAGTAATACATGAGTTAAAAGTTGAAAATACAAATCTCTCTTTAATCCTTTCTACCACTTTAAGTAAAAGATCCTCACTCAATTGATGCCTTAATGGAAAATTGAAGTGAAGATCCTATCTCAAAACTAATCTTTAAAAAACAGTGCCTCCACAATTGACAATAGCACAAGCTTGTTAAATCAACAATACAAGATCCTTTTCCAATTGTTTTTGGTGAGGATCATTTTTGTTATAAGCAACACTAATGCCAAAAAATGAAAAAATATTGCCAAGGGTTGGCCAACCCTTTTTTTTATGAGCATCAATCTACTTCATGCCCTTTCCTTTCTCATTCAATCTACTCCTTCCAAAGTTGATGATGATTGTTTTCCAAATGTTTTTGAATAGAAGAAATGCCACTTGTAAAATGGTAATTTATCACACCCCTTTTTTGCCCAACAATTGGAATAATTGGGTAACAAAAGAACACATTTCAATTGTTCCATTTCCTTTGGGTTTAAACTTGAACTTACCTAAGTGGGATAGGAAGAAAAGCTAATTAGCACATAAAATGCCCAAGTAGTGGAATTTTGTTTGTTTTTCTTTCTAAAAATCTTGATTATTTGCCAACAATTCCCATGAGACTACAAAATTTCACCCTGTTGTTGTTGTAAAGGCAACACTAAAAACTAATGCAAAGCCACAATAGTTTACATCCACAAAAAACTCCATGAAATACACAACCTTTTCTAAGAGATTTTTTATCTTCCATGCATGTCAAATTTCAACATTAATCTTCAAAAAGTTGAAAACATAAAAAAAATTGAGGACAACAAAAAAAAGACAACCAATGGTATGAACAACATGAAAAAAGTAGAAGGCAACCAATAGTAGGACCATCATGAGAAGAGGAAGATGACAACCAATAACAAGACCAACATGAAAAAAGGAAAAGGGCAACTAACAACAAGATGAACACAAGAAGAGGAAGTGGACAACCAACAACAAAAAATAACATGAGATTGGAAAAGGGTGATTAATAACATGATGAACATGAGAAAAGGAAGAAGGTGATTAGCAACAAAAACAAAATGAAACTAAAGAAAAGGCAACCAATAGCAAAAACAACACAAGAAGAAAAAGGCGACCAACAATAGGACCAACATGAGAAGAGGAAGAAAGTGACTAGCAACAAGACCAACACAAGGAAAAAGGCAAAGCAACAACAACAAGATCAATACAAGAAAAAGAAGAAGGCAATTAACATGAGAAGAAGAAGGCGACCAATAACAAGAATTACACAAAGAGAAGAAAATAAAGCAACCAATAGTAAAAACAACACAAGAGAACAACCAACAAAACAAACAACATAAGAAGAAGAATAGGGCGAAAACTTACTTGAATGTTGAAGACCCACACAACCCCCACCTACTCCTCATCGTCAAGCACCAAGATCACACCAAAACGACAAAACAACAATACAAAATAAGCTAGTGCTCAAGAAAGAGAAGGCAACCAACAACATGAACAACACTAAAAAAGGAAGAAGACAAGTGGGAGTTGGTTTATCAACACACCTTGCAAAAGATCGCTTGAAAAAGACCACAAAGAATGAAGAAGAAACAAGAAACAAAAAGAAAAAAGAGCTTTGAAGGTCTAAGGTTCGAGCATGAAAAAAAAACAAAACAACTTCTGTGAGAAAAGAAAAGAACTAACAACAAATTGTAAAAGACAAAAACCAATCACCCTAAAGTCTCTAAACCCTAATCTCTACAGCCATCCTATGCCCTAACCCTAGAACCTAACCAGATTTTTTTTTAATCGATCCAATTCCAATTCCCAACACAAGGGGCCAGTCTAGGCCAATTCTAGAACCAGGTCCCCTTCATGCAGTTCTAGTTCCAAACAGTTCCAGATTTAGGGGCTAGGTCCAGATACCCAGATCCGAAACAAACAATTCTCCAGAACGTGAGCAAATCAACTGCTAGTTCCTACCTGACAATCCAGGTACCCACCCAACACTGGTCATGACCCAACTGACATCTAAGATCATAGTGTAGCAATTTCAATTGTGATGACTGAGTAGGATTCTCGCCTGAAGGGCAAACATGCCCTTTCAAATCCCATTGAAAGCAGATGTTGACACCTGTGAGAATCATCAAATTGAGAGCACTTCATTGGGAATCCCCTGTTCCTCATACTCAACAATTGTAATTGACCCCCTTCCCAATTTATCACCGATTTATTTGTAAGCAACTGGCAATGCTTTTGGTACATAGGATACTTTTACCTCTAATTGGGTGTTATCAATGATGTCTACTGGTAGGTGCTACCTGGCTCCATAGCCACCAAAATCACATGCAAAAAATCTGGGAAAGCTGCATGTGTACTCTTTGCATCAAAATTTTGTACCTTGGCCAACTGCAGGGACCCATTAGCATCTAAAGGCAATACATTCAGTGCTCTTGTAAGGACCTAAAAATCTTCCCTGCCAGCTGTAACAGAGATATCAATTACATTGCAAACATAAAGCCAAAGGCAGAAAATTCTAGTGTATTTGCAGGTCTCATTACAGAGTGTAAAAATTCACTGGGCGTTTCGGAAAACCACTTGACGTCATTTTTTCTTCCCCCCGTCTGCTAGTGATATGCACCAGGTATCAGAGGAAACATGAAATTCCCAGATACTCACCAACCATCACAAGGAAAAATGAAAAAAAAATCTGCCACACCACTTTACATGGGGTAAAGCCCTCAGAGCAGGGCGTCCCTGAAATAAGTGCCCTCAGCTCCACCTCACCACCTGGGGGAGGACACTTAGTTCAGGAGCAACCCCACTCCTCATTCATTACCCTACACTTGTATCTTAGTGTAAAAAAATCTCCACTAGATCATCATCTTTGTCCAAGTTTCTTTTCATCACTGCTTCCCACTGCACCACCATAAATAAATACCTTGAAAACTTCACTGGTTGTAACCCAAATGTTTGCATCATATCATGGACACAAAGGTTACACACAATCCCCTACTCCAAACTTGGAAAAGTTGGTACAACAAGAAGCCATCAGGACAAATTGAATTGCTTCTCAATAAGTCTAAAAAGCCCAACCACAAAATATAAATCTTGATTGTCACCCCGTGGCAAAGTGTCCTCTCTGTTCCAAGTCAACTTGCAATGGACAAAACGTTCAATGTTAGGACCATGTTTAGTCAAGCACAAGACTATCTATCAGAAAAATCATCACCACCCACAGATGGTATTTTTTAATGAAATTTTTTCAGGGTCTGATTAGGGTTTGTTAATTGCAGGAAGTCTTATATCAAGATAGCATAGTCACATGCCCAAATAGTTCAGAAACAAAGAATTGATCATCATCCCATGAAGGGTGAAGGGTGATCACAGCAACAATCATACAATTATCAGACTCCCAATTTGAACACTTTGTTCATAAACGAGATGAATCTTTTCAGATGTCAGAGGATACTGCTCCATGCTTCCAGTGCAGCAGTGATTTCTTCATCGAAAGCCCTGAGGCCCCTCCCACCTGCAAAGCATTCAGAACCTCCTTCCTCATAACTGGAGGTGAGCAGAAGGCATGATAAGCATTTTGGTGCAAGCAATTCAAAGAAGAAAAGACCACATGCAAACTCAAAGCTCTCTACTTGCTGTAATGCAAAACCAACATTGCAAACTCAATATTTTGACAGCCTGGTTGAGATTACAAGTTGTGGGTAGTTGTTGTGGGCAGACTGCAGAGGGCTACAATCTTAAAGCTCTTCAATCCTTGGTTTATCCTGTCTTGAAAGCTCCCAGTCCTTAGCAAGTTCATGATGCATATAACAACTTCATCTTCTTCTGCATCCTAATGTAGCCCAATGAATTCAGGAGAAAATGAAGACAGTACTTGAACCACCCAACCCTCCACTCAAATTCTCTCTCCATCTTGCTGTCTTCTTCTTCCCCACCAATGGTACCATTAGATTTCTTTCCTATTTGCCAAAATTATGCAGTAACAAGCAAGTTAGAACCTTCAGTGAGTGGTCACAGCAAAGCAAATAATATTTGATTCCAGGTTGGTAATCAAATACTCCAAACAGGATTTATTAGGATGTGCCTGCAGATGACAATAGACATATATAGAGACAAATGCTATGCACACTTCTGAGGGCATGTCAGAATTGCTGGGGAATGCATGGTTTCTTTGCCTTGAGGCAAGAGTGCCAAGCAATAGTTCTTCCCAGCAGAAACACCATCTGCTGTCAATATGAGAAAGAAAGCTTAAAAGGCAGAAGATTAACAAGGCTCATGGTAATTTACCGAGAAAAGCTGATGATCATGGTCCCCAAGAGTTGATCCTTGGAGAAGGATATAGCCTCGTGAAGCACAAAACCAGACAACCACATTGCAACCACCACTGCTGCCACTGCTCAGTCTTCTTCATCATGCAGTGCAAATTCCTGTCACATAGGACAAATGATGTTACCAATCCCCTTAATTTCATGACCTCCATGCCAAAGATCCCAAGGAACTTAACACCTTCATTGTTGCATGTGTTTGTAGCTGCTGAATACAAAAAAGGCTAATGGTTACAATTTGTAGTCCAACAAAATGTTCACCTGTCAAGAGTGTGTGTGCATCCATAATCAGCACCGGACCTGGCCAAAACCTTGGTTTTTTTAATCATGTGAAGCTAGTGCAGCTTCTTTATGGCCCAGATCAGCTTCAGAGCAAGAATTATGAGGAAACAGAATTCACAACAGTGCAAGATAGCTGTATGCAGAACAAGCTAATATCACAGAGATTCTGCCTTTCATGGAAACCAAGAAGAAGCAACCAGATAATCAGGAAAACAAAACCACTGGGTTGCGTCTGAAGCAGCAGCCAGCCGAAACATGCGCTGTAACTGGTTACCTCTGTGTCTCAAGATGGCATTGAACCAATGGCCCTGTGGCAAGAAGCCATGACGAGCGTGAATGCTGAATAGGCATGGAAGATTAGCGAGATTTCGCTGGACTATCACTGTCGATGACAGAAGTTCCTTAGAACATGCTGAACGAGGCTGGGAACTCTGACTAAACTCAGAACAAAGAAAAACAAAACAAGTCATAGCCAATTCCGTCAAAGTTTCTGCATCAGATTTACAATTCAGCCAAATTCAATCGAAATATAGGTCCATGTTCAATTGTAAGTATACCTGGTAAAGAAAATGGCAATCGTCTTCACTTCACAAATTCCTAGTTACAGAAAAAACGCTATAGCATATCATCAAATGAGCCGCCAACATCGGCAAACTCTATAAATATGCAAACACATGACGCAAACAATAGCATGTCTCAGGCCTCCTTGAGCTGCGTCACTTTCAGAATATAATCTTGCATGGCCTCATCCTTAGACTTGTCCTCTACCTTCTTCCAGGCATCCCACTTGGCCCGTCCCTTGGGATCAAAAATTCCAGGGCGACTTGTCTCGGGTTTCCCGACAGTGGCCGACTTGAAGAGACCATAGAGGACTAGCTTGTCGTCGTTGGTGGTGGAAGGTGGAAGCGTCAGCGCGCTCTTGGCAGCCTGGTCGAAATCCTCCTTCAATCCCATGTTTTGGGAAGAAAAATCTCCACGATCCTTTTTTTATTCGGAACAACTTCCTTCACGTCGGCCCTCCTTAAGAGCCTTCGGAAGACATACACGGCAACGAACAAACCAACGCGCGAACGATGGAAGAGAAGCCACACAGGAACGCAACAAACCAAAGCCGCTCGCGCTCTCACTGATGCGCAATAAGGAGACGAATTCCGCACACAGATTCTATGAGTTCTCAACGTTCCAGGCCATGACCGTAATTACTAGGCTCTCCACATTCGGCGCCGTAACGTCCGGTGTAATCTCGTCACCCGTTACCCATTCGGCGAGGTAATGTCCGGAATAACCTGGCCACTTATTATCTACCCCTCTGCCTCGCTAACTCTAATTTTGTCGTGTCATTTCATCATCCAAAAATAAGCCATCTTAATGGACTAAAATATAAAGAGCCAGTTTTCTTACAATTGTCCTCCACAGGCTTTATTGTGGACTAAAATATAAAGAGCCAGTTTTCTGACTGTTGTCCTACACAGGCTTTGTTGCCGCTTAAAATATAAAGAGCCAGATTCCTTGCTGGTTGTCCTCCACAGGCTTTGTTGCCACTTGCAGCAAGAATATGCTTGCGACACTGTGAGAGGGTACCTGAGCAATGTAAGAGAAGCTGGTGGAGTTTTAACCATTGTCCTTGGTGAATAAGGCAAGACTCATTACCCAAGAAGGCCAGCCAATCTTGTCATCTGGAAAAGAAAGCACAAATTTCATTGAACAAAAGCCGTTGCTGGGTTGCTTCTAAAATGATTCAGTTCCAAAATTTGACCACCTCAAAAATGTGAACCTGACTTGCTCAATCCACAGTGAAAGAAAACAATCCATCCCCAGAACTATTGCTCTTGCAAAAGACAAGACACCACATACAGTGTGTAATAGTTTTTGCCAAATCTAAGGAATCATCTTAAAGTGGTGCAATTATTCAAAGGAAAGCAATCACAGTGTCAATCAAACAATTGTCATCAAAATGTTTCTTTCAACACATCAAGATGATGGGCTTGCAGTCTGCCAAGATTCATCATAATCACAACAAATAGAATTTCTCCATTCAAATGCATTCAAGGAAATTTGGTGATTAACCAACAGTGCCATATATGGTAAAGAAAGTCCATAGAAAACCAACTCTTGATATATCCAAACATCTCAACTAAATTAACCTTCAAATCACTAAACCACAAGGCTTCTTGGATTATATCCTTCACAGAAAAAGGCTAATGCCTGAAACTGAAACAGTTTCTTCACCACTGAGCAGAAACTAATTTAAAGCAGAAATTAAATCTAACTCCTGTTTCATCACTTCCTTTCCAGAAGGCTCGTGCCAAAGTAATATACAAAGATCCCCATGCACTGGAATCTGGGTTTCATGTAGCTCAGACCTCAAGATCCCAACTACTGATTCTGTGAGACTCTGAGAGAGTAGCTACTATGAAGTCCTTAATTGATTTGATGCACAAGAAAAGGCAGGAGGGTGAGATAATACCATCTTATGATTGTAATTTGTGTTGACTTGTGTTCAAGATATCTCCTAGCTGCCGGTACAAGTTTATTTGCTCTTCCAGAGTGAGATTTACCAGGATCTGTGCACACAAATATTGAAGCAAAATTATGACTATTTTTTCTTATTACAGAAGGGCACACTACACACTACCAATTGCACAACTGTAAAACCTGTGAGCATATGGCAGAGAACCAACAATATCCATGTCTGCAGCTTACAATTACATGTGCTATGGCAACTGAGAAATTGATTTGCACATGGACTCAAAAGCTCGGAAATGGAAAAGACCCATTGTGTTCAACGAACAACAAATGATATCAAAATGGGTTAAGACACAAGAATGAAAGATGATTATCCAATACAGAAACCAGACCACAATGGGAAAGTCAAAATCTAACCTGGTTCAAGAAGAAGTCAGTGGAATAATGGTGTGGTGCAATAAATGATTGGTAGTAGATATATGAGAAAACGGCCATTACCATCTGCATAAAAGATTTAGCACAAATCTGCTTAGTTGCCTATTTGAGGCTGCTTGGGTCTATGGTAATTTGTTGCAGATGCCTTTAGCTACCCCAATAAGACAGTCACAAGAGGTAATGCTTGCTTCAGTAATCCCTTCCTGAATCAATAGGACTGTTACCACCTTTGCTTCCTCTTAACCTGGAGAACCATTGTGAAAATTCCTTCTAACAAAAATGCTGATCCTGTATCCGTGCAAATGCACAAACAAGCACCTATGAGTATGTTGAATGAACTACTATCCTACCATTGGGTGAAGGGGAGATGCCTACTGATATTTGCTGACAGCTTCACACTATTACTGCCTTTGTGAAACCACAATGGGGAAGAACCAACATATGTCATGTCCGTTCATTTTTTTCCACCATAGCCTAACACATCTGCTTTAGAGGGACTGTAAGTGCATAAATCATGTACCTGACAATCCATCCGATCTGTAATACCACCATGGCCTGGGATGCTGTCTCCAAAATCCTACAGTACCAAAGCAAAAAAAAATATTAGAAGGAAAGATGTACAGTGAAGTCAAATGTGTGCATATAAAAGATCTAAAGCATTAATAACAGAGTGACTGTAATAGGGAGTGCCTATCAGACTGAGAAAAGCTGCATTCATTCACATAAGGAACAGAGTGCTTCTCATACTGTTGAAAAAAACTTCTGACTCCCCTAGAAGTAGCTTAGACATAATGACAGCAGAGGTTGAAGGGATATGCCTTAATTTTGAAGGCACGCTTGAACCCACTTGCAAAAAAGCCACCAAAAGGAGCAACAATGGAGGCAAACAATCCAAAGGCCATTGCATGCCTTTGAACAGGCATCACACTTATTTCTCTCCATGGAAACTGTCATTACAACGGACCCCATTGATGTAAGAGGTCATACTTCTTCTCCCCAACCACCACACATAGCATGCAATTCCATGTAAAAGTAACAAAAAGTCAAAGTTTCCAACCTGGCTGTTTCTGCTTAAAACCTCATGGTTAAACATTGTTTTGCAGACAATAAGAGGTCGTTGCTTATGCAAAAGCTCATCCCTGGTCAGTGTTAACTGCGGTGTTGCATCTAGCAAATCTAGTCTTCTCCACATTAATAGTAACTCCATCTTTCTATTACCCTACAAACTCCTATACTCCAGGACCTATCAACAGCCAAACAAATAAACACAAGACATCACAAGGAAAGCATGGAGTTGACCAAAAAAGTGGCAAGGAAGAACCTTACCCAATCTGGAACTGAAGAAGAGACTGTGTAATATTTTGGCTTGAAAAGTGGTCCAGGGTCACAGTGTAACCAACCAGTAGACAAGTCCTGAAACATACTCACTTGGTATCAAGAATTATCCCATTGTAATAAGAACATTTCCCACTCACAAGTTCATCATCTAGGTACAAAATTGAGGTACACTTAGATACAGTTAAAGCAGAGCATCAGATGATGTAAGGATCTAAGAGGAAACATACTTTGCGGGGGCAAGTAAGCCACTCAAACTGGCCCATTACATATGCCAACTGTCACATCACATCCACAAGTTGTCATCAACCTCCACTCAAATCATTATGTAAAAAACAGCTAACAAGTATGACTAGAGAATGGACTAGCCTTACCCCAAAATACTGCCACTCCTTTTTGTCCCTTCACTCAGCAATAAATATTCCCAAGAAGTTCCTTCATATTTAACATACAGCTGTAGCCTTTATGAACACAGCCAGACACTACAAGTCTCAAAAAGACAAAGTCACAAACATGCCAAGTCCTCTTATAACTGAGATACAGGAATGCAGTATGGTTCACCAAAATATAAATTACTCTCCCAAGCCATGGTGTATAGAAAGTCAGCCAACAATCACAATTACTATTATGTACTTGTTCAAATCAAGACACAGTAGTATTTTGGAAATTGTTAGAAGAGGGGAAAAGGCTCACAATAAAAGCTGACAAAACAGTTGTAATGGACGCTCCAATAAAGCCTTCCCATGTCTTCTTTGGTGAGAGCTTAATCAATGGAGTTCTCCCAAAGAAAACCCCAAAAAAGTAGGCCATGATGTCATTAATTACAATCAAGGATGCTGGAAGCAAAAACCTGCAGCACATAGGTACAAACATCCTCAGTAAACAAACTGCAATATTGTCACAACAGCCCACTGATCATCTTGAGTAGAACGCACCAATAAAATTCAAGAAACTTTAGCTCAGGGATCAGAGTTTTGCAAGATTGGAACTGCTAAATTTGAACATGACATGGGACTCAGGATATTATGTCTTCACCCAGATTTCAGATCAATAACACAACCCAGAGCAGATGGAGCTGTGGAATTACAATGGGTAACATTGATGGGTCAAAAGGTCATGGCATACTGATACTGATTAGAGCACGCTGATGCACTACTGCAGACAATTTTCTCCCTAATGAGGATATACATCGCAAAACTAAAAGCTGAATCTGATGATGAATAAGTCTCAAGATCTCCTGCCTGTGCAAAGAGATGGATCTAGCACAAAACTGACCAATTAGTGAAGCTAAACTCAATCCAACAAAAGAAATACAGTAAATATGAAGTAACATACCAAATAATGCCTTCAAAGATGTTTGCAACAGTGAAGGAGGATTGTGCAAAGACAACGAACAAAATCATGTGGGTCCATGCATACTGTCCAAACTGATACTGGTACATTCCCTTCTTCAAAGTCAAAATAAACCACACAAATCCTGCAACCAGAAAAATAAAATTACAGCATAAGCTTTGAAGAACTCGAAGAATGAGGCATAGAGAAGTCACTTCCTTATGTACTGCAATCACAAATGACCTCAAGCAGAGACTCTGGTTCCAACCATTGGCAGATGCGAAAGGTATCAGAAACAGAGACATGAAGTCCATCACATCACTTCTAGTTTGAAAACAGAACCAACAGAAACCAGCCCAGGAAGAAGAGCACAAGTTATGGACTCAATCTTCGAAACAATTCAGTTTAACCAACGATCGATCAAGAGTAACCAGCTGCTACAAAGTCCTCCCTGCTGAGGATATTACGAAACAGCACACATACAGGACATGAAACAAATTTACATTCCAATCTAGGGTTACCTGCAATGTACATAAAGTAGCAGATGATCATGTGATATTTGATGAGGCCATATTTGAAGGAATGAGATAAGACTTGGTCAGAATGCATAGTAGTCGTCAATTGCTTACTCAAGAAGCGGCCATAGACGTATAGCATGGCTGTGATGAAAAAAAGCCTGACCAAAACCCATCTTAGTGATGTCCCTTCCATGTACAAGTTTCAAAATTGTCTAAACAGCTCACAAATGAAAAATGGACCTGGAATAACACTCATCTTTCAGAACAAACTCCGTCTCAAGGTCTGCAATCCAGCACCATGGGTTGTGAGCCATGTTGCAAGATAGTCCAGAGCCATGAACCCTAGAACTATGCTTTGACACAAACTGCAGTAACTCTCAAAATCCAAATCAACAAATCCACATTCAACCCAAGTTAGCCACATATGGACCCCTGCAAAGGAAAATGCTATCACAGCAAGAAGACATACCAATTGAGTAATGGAAATCCAGGCAGCTGTCTTTCACGCTGGGATGCTCGGGCAAGTGTGAAAAGCTCTTGCACCATATAGATCTGGATGATGACAATCATAGCCCAAATATAAATATGGCCCATATACACAACAAGCACAAACCCTCCTATCATCCATATGGAAGATAAAATCCTTATTCGCATGCTCCTATACTTCTTTGTCGTTTCATCTTCTTGTTTGGTCTCCCCTTGATTGTTCTCGCCATTTCCTTTTGCACCATCCAGTGCATTCTGGCAAAAAACCAAGCATGAGAGTCTACTCAAATTAACATGAACCTCAAACTAGCTTATGACATCATAAGTTTTCTCATCTGACTTACTTCCTTCAAGGCAGAGCAAGTTAGAATGCTTGGAATGAAAGGACAAGGTTGTAGGATTCTTTTCACCTCATCTGTCATTAACTTTAAGATACGGAGAGTATGGGATTTTTGAAAACCAACAAATAACTACACTAAAATCATATAACAAATGCTTTCCTAATAGTTTTAGGTGCAAGAAGATTCATGTGAACTTCACAAACAAGAAATATTTAACAACCATGCCAACATTCTAAGAGAGGAGAGGGGCCTGGCAATATTGAAGCACATCATGTCACATAATTTTGGATGGAAAACAGCAGACCCTAAATTCTTCACCACTTCGCCTCTTATGCCGTTGCCTCACACCCCCTGCCACACTGGCAGGCAGCACTACACCCCCTCCCTTCATGCCTTGTCACTCAACCTTCCACCAGACTCTTGTTCCACTTGTGCATGCACAGCAATTCCTCTCTCCAGCCTCCTCCCTGTTGCTTCCTTACTTCTGCTGCTGCACTTAACTGCTGCACTTAACATGAACTAATCAGATGTTGCTAGACTTAGGCTAGTAAGCTATTGGCATTCCATTCCAGGGAACTACAAATTTTTCAATGAAAATGTACCAAGAATTTATCAGTTGAATCAACTATGCTATTTAGTTTGCAACTCTTTTGATGCTTTGTTGGTGAATAGTATTCACATAGAGGGGTCATCAGCCAGCTGATATGTGTCTCTCTGAATGCAGGTGGAAGTGTATGGACACAATGTAGTATCCAGAAAGTTACTAGCTTTCTCCCAAGAGTCTGACCAACTGACTGACGCCTTCCATGGATAGGATGACTAGTGCCATCTCCAGAACAAGCTCAATCCAGAACCAGATTCAACTCATCTCACCCTTTTCTGTTCCACTTAGGGTGCCAATAAAGACAGCCTCGGTGTAGGTTGTTAAATCTGACATAATCCATGAATAGGCACATATTCTCAGCTAAAGCATATTCCTATCATTTATTCATCATGCAGAATGTGCTGTATCAATGTAAGGGTTGATCCCCAATGTCAGATTTGAGAACAGGTAACCTTCAGAGGAATGGTCCATGTAACGATTGAACAGACCAATGCTTGTAGCTACATGGATAGACAGCATCCAACAAGCAAACTTAAAGGCAGGCTTTCACAAGAGGCATTTAAGAGATAGGAGAACCTGGAGAAATTCTCTGACAGATAAGCCACTGAGCTTGGCTTGATAGACATACATATGGCGATCATGAAAGAGATGAAGCTCAGGGCCAGCACCTTGCTAAACTGAAAAAGTGCTTACCTGTGTTTCGCGAAGTTGTCAGCAAAATTCATCTGTGTATATAGATGCATGTGAAGCCACTTTTAACATTAGATCCCAACCAAATGGCTTAAAGTATAACATGCACTACATGCCTTTCATCACAATGCACTGACTTGCCACCAACTTTTTCCATTTTCTCTATATATTTCGTGAGGATAGCGTAGTGACTCCCACGACCAAGGAGTTGAATTGTAGATACTTACCTCACCCAGTACGGCCTGCCCGTCCACAATAACGAACCTCTCACTTGAAACAGGACATATTCCTTCAACGGTTGTTCCGTCGACTAAGACTCCTCCTGATGTCCAACAACAATGTAGGATCAGAAAGACGCCCCAGCACAACAAATTAGGGTTTCAAACTAAAGCAGGAATCTATCCATGCTCGTCCCCAACTCTCTCTCTCTCTCTCTCTCTCTCTCTCTCTCTCCGTTTGGATCAATGGATCCTCGGACAACAGATTCTTCCTGCTAGCGCACAACAACAAGAGCCTTGAATCCCACGCACAGGGCTCCGATTAGGGTTTCCAACAGAAGCAATATTAGGGTTCACTCTTGTCACTGCCACTCACTCTGTACTATGTCTCCGAAAGCTCTGAACAAATCCGGCAAGTGGCAATGAGCGGGCGTTGCCAACGTCGGGCCGAAAAAAAGCTTGGTGCTGCGTATCAAAAGCAAACAGCCTATTCTCTGCGTGCTCTGAAAAGCTCTAAAACAAAACTGACAAGGGGCTAGCAGGAAATGGGGGATGACCATTTACAAAGAAAAAGAACTTGGCATCGCGTGACGATTACAGACCTAGCGGAAATCAACACGTAACACAATTAGTACTACAGACTTAGCTGCTGACATGTGTAATCACAACTGGCTGTCGAACATTCTTCCCGTTGTCCCGCTGCCGTCCTGTGCTGCCATCTCCCCGCGCGTACGTAATCGGTACACAACTTTTCCTAATTACGTATTCGTCTAATCAACCAATACTACGGTAGGGGTACTTGGCCTGTTCCGTCGAAGAACACATCGAGACTCGAGAACTGTCTATCTCGACACTGTTCCGTCAGCTCGTAACGAGTCCTACCCGGTCCGTTCCAGAGCGTAACCGGCGTTCCGCCACCATTGACTAACATCACACATTGGAAAAAGCCTAACAAAGTACCTGAAGAGAACACAACAAAACCGGTTATGAAATGCTTATAACTTATGTAAAGAACTTTTCAAATGTAGCATTTGTATTTCAGCCTCCCCTGGAAGAAATTACCTGTTCTCGATTTCAGGTGTCTTAGAAAAGTGTCAACACCTTTTTCCAAACACACTAAATGAGATTCTTCCCCTACACTTTTATGTGCAGAATCTTTCTCTTTTCTTGGGACAAACATTTCCCTAATGCTATGATATCTTCTTCAGCTTATCTTTCATGAGCTAGTAGGCATGACCTTGTTAGGAGCAGTCTTGGGTGGGTATCAGAATCCTGGTGAGAACCAACTAGGGTTCCAAGCTGATTCCCAACGTGAAAATTGGTGGTCATCATCTGTTGTGACAACCGCCAATCATAAAAACCTTTGTGGCAACCTCCAATTGTAAACACCAGTGTTGGGCACGTATCAGAAAACATGTGACAACCAGTCAGGGTTTCAAGTCGATTCTGACCTTGAATACCTCCAGGTATGACCAATGGTGATATTCTTTTTGAAACTTGTCTCCTCGTTCTCAGTGGGTTGAGAACGTGGGTTGAGAACGATTCATTTGAAACCTTTTTTTAATTTTTTTAATTGCTACCCTATCAAGGTATTAAAAAGTAATAGGGTCAAGGTTTTAGTAATTAGTGAGAAATAGGTTTAGGTTGTTAGGTAGGGTTAGAAGGAAAAATTAATTAATTAGGTTTATTGGAAGAGGTGTTGTAGAACCATTGCTTGTGTGGTGGCTTTTTTCTCATGCTTTTCTCTTTAATAGAATAAAAAGGATGTTTAGCATCCTTAATGTTTAATGATTGGGCCTGTTTTTTTTTCTTGTTAGTGACAATTGATTAGTTCTTTATTTAGTCAAAGCTTGATCACCCTTTTGTGGTGCATTGCTTCCTTGTTGTGTGCTTGTGATGTTTTTTTATGCATGCTTGTTGTGTGTTTCTAGTGTTCTTCGACACTTGTGATGTTTTTTTAGTGCATGCTTGTTGTGTGTTTTTAGTGTTTTTCAACACCTCCTTGTTTTGTATTCCTAATGTTTTTCAATGCTTCCTTATTGTGCACTCTTAGTGTTTTTGAAAGTCTTTCTTGTTGTGCATTCCTAATGTTTTCAGTGCCTCCTTGCTATGTGTTCCCAATGTTTTTCATTGTCTGTTTGCTATGTGCTCATGGTGTTGTTCAACACTTCCTTGTTGTGTGTTATTAATGTTTTTTAGCACCTCCTAGCTATGGATTTTCAATGTTGTTCATCATTTACTTCTTGTGCGTTGTTGTTGATCTTCAATGCCTCCTTGTTGGGCATATCTAATATTTTTTAATGTTTATTTATTGTGTGTTCTTAATGATTTTTAGTTCTTTTTTGCTATGGGCTCCTTGTGATTTTCAAGGCATGTTTGTTATGCATTCCTAGTGATTTTCATCACTTCCTTATTATACATTCATGATGTTCTTTGATGATTCTTCCTTGTGTGTCCCTAGTTTCTTCATCACCTTACTAATCATGTATCTCTCTAACCTCCTAGTATTTTTCATCACCTTTTTGTTGTGTGATTTTAATGCTCTTTGGTTCCTTTTTTAATTGGTACTCTTTCCCCCTCCTCCCCCCCTTTTTTTTATGTGCAAGTTTAGAAAAAGATTTTTTGCAATTTTTTTTTCAACTACCAACCTCAAATTATTATTTTTCTTTAGTTTCTTTCTATACGTCTTTTTTTTCCTATTTTCTTCCTTTTTCTTTTTGTTTTTCTCATTTTGTATGTTTTACCATTGTTTTTCTATAAGTGTGGGAGAAGGAAGAGGAAGCAACTTCTTGCTTTGATTTTTTTTGACAAGGTGGGTTTTCATTTTATTTTGTCTTTTTTTTCCATTATGAATGTTTTTACTTTTACTTTTGTTTTGCAATTTATATTTTTAATTGTAAATTTGCTAGTTATTCAACATGTGTTTGTCATGTGTAAGACTATAACTCCACTTACACAAAAATTTATCACACATTCTAACTATCATACATTTTTTTCACATCTTTTATGTGATGGAAAGAGGAGGGAAAAAAAGTTTGTGATTCTTCCTTATAAATGTTTAAGCCTATTAGTTGCCTTGTGGACATAAAAAATGTTAGAAGAAGAATTTATATGCTTTTCATTTTATTTTTTAATTTAGAAATCTAAAAATAAAAAATTCAATGTTTGAAATAATAGGCCTTTTGATAAGTGTTGTGTGAAACCACCTTTGAAAACTAACTAGTATGAATTTTGAAAATTGGCACTTTGAAACTTGGGTGACATTATTTTTTGTAATTTTTTGAAACCCTCCCTGAGTCTATTGAAGATTTAAAATTTTGAAAAAAAGGATTTAAAGTGGGTCTCATAAAATCTTCTAAAACCAAGACCCAAGAATTCTTGAAAAAAACAAAAAAATGCCCAACATTTGTAGAAACCTACGTGAATGCATTCACGGTTGGGGTACCACAATAGGAACCATCACACCCATTTGTCATTTGTCCCAAGTCCTAAAACAAAATGAATGTTCTAAGATGCTAAATAATGAAATGGGGATATGTATGTTTAAATTTTCAACCAATAAGTGTTATAATGAATGATTTAAATCAATTGAATGTTTTGCTCAAGTATAAACCAAATAGGAATGCAAGACTATTTAAACATTCTAGAATGACATACTTTCATTTGGAATGCCAAAACTCTATTAAAAACATCAAATAATGTCATTTTTTACACCCAATCTCTTATACTTCTTTCCAAACCTTTGGAATGTAAATTCTTAATTTAAAAAATTAGTTTGATTATCCTTGTTAACACATCTTTTTTATGAAAAATTCAAGATTCTAACATCAATTCCACAATTTTTGGTGATTTATCATACTAAAAATTTGTGCCATCGTGTAAAACATATTTTATTTTATTTGTGGTTAAGATATGGAACAATTTTATTGTTAGTCCTATTGAGTCCTTTTCAATAAAACAATGTAGTGGGACACTATTCCTAAGCCATTTTTCAAGACACTTAAAAACATGTTTTAATCATTCAAATCACAAAAATCACCACGGTTTTTATTAAAAATTCTATGACTATTTAATGGCAAAAAAAATTTCTACCAAATAAATTATTTCATAGATGTGATTGTCATTCAAAGTAATGTTTTGACAATGATTTTTGGGTGAAGCATTCCTTTTGTGTACCCCAACTGTGAATGTACCCACATTTGGATTTTTAATGTACATGAAGAGCGCTTAACTAAACATAAAAAACCAAAGAACTTTACAAAAACATAATTACCCATGTTTGTTGTTTTCATTATTTTTTGAAATGTTTATCATTGTTTTTCCTAGTGATACCCTATGAATACCCATTGAATATCATGGGGGGGATTACAAAAATGTGCGAACTTTTTTTGCCATTTAAAAACCTTGGGGGCCAACATTACCATATTTGGATATGTGTTCAACTTTGCCTCATTGGGTCTTTATACTAATAATGCCTACATGTACATGTTTTACCCTACATTAAAAGAACAGACATAATTTTGGTAGGAAAAAATTGGTTGAATTGATATTATCCTAACTATGAACCCCAAGTATGGCAAAAAGTTTGCCATGGATCCAATTTTCAAGGCTAAAGGTCTAAGGTGAATAGGGTTTAAATATAAGTTAGGTAGGATTTGAGTCTGGGCTAATGTTGATTAATTATTAAATGAAAATTTGGAATTGAGCAAATTTTTAGTCCAAGGCAAATATTAATTAAGTTTATACCCAAATTGATACCCATTTATTAAGATATCAAATTTGAAAGAACCAATTCATAAATAATCGTATTTTTTTGGGGTGAAAGCATAATCAAATATACAACAAAAGTAGTTATGAGTAATTGCAGTCATATTTTTACACATATATGCAAGAAAATAGAGTCGAAACATTTTCAATCATTGTCAAACCATCATGATGCACAATATTGACTTTATAATATGTTGTATACAAAGTTTGGAAATTTTAATGTACTAAAAGTAGGTCAAAAGTATTTTTGAAATTGACTGGTGGACTTGTGTTCAAATATATTTTTACATTAAAAGATTGATATATTAAAAAATTTACCTCGGAAGTTGAAAGTGCATAAGTAAATTTTAAATGGCCATTGACCAAGAAAGTAAAAAATTTCAATATTTCATCTACTTGAAGCCTACTTTGTTTTTTTGGGCAACCCAAAAAGTAAAAAGAAATCTACTTGCAATTTTTTAAATCTACTTAAATCTATTTTAAACATGTGATTTTTCAATATCATTGACATAAATTCAAATAATATGTTCATATTGATCATTAAATTAAATAATACTTTAAATTTTGATATGTTAAGGCATGATTTATGGTTATTTTACACTTTTTTAACAAAGATCATGAAATGTATATTTGATCATGTTTTTCACCTTTTGACACATTTTTAATTTTGAACACTAGTTGGGTTATATTATTAAACCATCGAAACTTGTTTTCACCTAAGCTCTAGGTTAGCATTAGGTTAGTTAGGTATGGTTAATGTTAGGGCTTAAGGTGCTACCACCACTATGTTGCACAAGGGGGTTGAAGATGAAAAATGTGGGCTTTATAAAAGCGCAAATGCTCATTTAAGCCCACACTTCTTTGTGTTCTTTTTCTTTTTTTTCTAACTTACTTTCTTTTTCTTTTTTTATGCACCTTACTACTTCTCATTGCCTTGTTTTGTTATGCATATTGCAACTCATCATCACCTTCTTGCTACTTGCCATCACCTTCTTGCTTGTAATTGCATTGTTGCCCATTGTTGCCTTCTTCTTGTTTGTTGTTGCCTTGTTATTATTTTTCACAATTACCCTGTTATTCATCATCAGATTATTGTTGATGTCATCACCTTGTTGCCAATGTCACCTTGTTGATGTTTGTCATCACCTTGCCACTATTCATTATCACCTTCTCAATGCCTTCGTCACTTTATTATTGTTTTTCATCGCCTTATTTGTCATTGCCCTATTGTTGTTCATCACCACCCTATTGTTTTTTCTACAAGGTATCAACAATATTTATGTTTATCATTGTGTTGTTATTCATCATCACCTTGTTGCTTGTATTGATTTCCCCTTATTGTGATGATGGTACCTCCCTCTACCTTCAATATGCAAGTTGTTGATAGTTGGTGCATTGTGAAGGTTGCAAAAATGACAACCTTTACATTTTTAAAAAATGATTTTTTTTTCCCTTTTGGTTTAGGGTTAAAAACACATAAAAACACACACCCTTTTGGTTATTTCCATTGCATGCTTTAGGTAGTTTAGGTTTTTTATTGTTTATTTATTAAATTTATGTCTATTTGTTCTTTGTATGTTTCTTTTTAGTTGTAGGTATTGTTTATAAAGGTTTTGTTTACAAGTTTTGTTATGTTTTTTTTGTGTTTTTATTCTGACTATCTTGTGTAAGATCATTTATTGAAAACATCACTTTGATTTGAAATGAAAAAGGGAATAATTTAAACTTTCACTCCTTAAACCCATCTTTGTAAACAAGGACAACATTTGACACATGACTTGACACTTGATTTCATTGGCATTTTTTTACATTATGCATCACCTTGAAAAGAGTTAGTGATGAACTTGTAAATGCTTATAATTATTTTCAATTTTTGTATGTTTATGGTTTATTGAAATACAAACACATCACAACAACCAAAAATTGGAAGAACACTAAATTATTTGATTTTCTTAACCCTAGTTTGTTAACAAATCGTAAAAATATGGAACTCATCCATCTGGAAGAAAGTCTTAAGATCCTCATGAATGAAAGTTAGATTGTATCAAAAAAGATAAGTGGAAAAAAAAGGTTTGATAGGTTTGAAATATTGTCAAATTCACAATTAGAAAATGTTGAAACATTAAACATGTGATCCTAAAAAATTTGCATGAACAAATAATCAATTGGAAACCTCATGGTAGAAATTCTTTATGTTGAGCATTTTATTGTGTTAATGATGGGTCGAAAATGGATGTGAATGTCTTACAATTGATGTGTTGCATGGTGTGTTATAGTAATCCAATGTTTCTTACAATTGGGTGAAAACATAATAAAAGGAGCCAAAGGCGCTAAGGTAAAAGTCCTTTTCCAAGGATTGCACATGACACATGTCATCCCTGTGTTGGTTTACAACTTAAAATTTTGTATTTTAGATACCCAATCTAACACTACATGTTAGATATAAATACATTTTAATTAAAAATTTATTTTATATCATATATATTATGCATCATGCCCTCTATCACAAATATCAACAATTTTTGTTAAGGCCACATTTTCAAAATCCATAATTTTTAAGGTTAAAAACACATTTGAACAAAATGTGTTCAAATTAGTTATTAAAAAAAACGATCAATTCAAATCCTTTTGCCCTTCTAATCATCAATATTATAATCCTCTTTAATTTTCAAAAGGAATGCAACACATTTGGTAGAAAAAAATACATTTGCAAAAAGGAAAAGACCATCCACTCTCAAAATTTGAATGCTTTGAAGATGTAAAAACATTTTTCATTTGTGTCAAACTTTGAGTATGTAAATTTCTAATTAATGGAAAATATTCCAAAAAAATTATGACAATCCAAACTATTGTGCTTCTTTTATAATCTTTCAAACATCCAAAAATGTAATTTTAAAGAGTGTCCATTCACTTGGGTGGCTCCTTTGATTATATTTTTACCCAATTCTCAACCAAATAACAAGGTTAAAGAAGGGTTTACTATCTTATTTAAAAAGTAATGACATGACTACATTCAAGAAACATGTGAATGCAAACCATGGATTAATTGCAAAAAAAATGTATAACAACATGAAAAGTTCAATGGAAAAATAACTTGCAAAAAAAAGACTTACAATAAATGGGAATGTTATCTCCAATTTTTTTGGGGCCATAGATCTTCATAAAAATGAATATGTGCATTAAAAAGGGTTTCTGGAAAACTTGTGTCCTCTTGTTCTCAAAAACCATTTGCTCGTTTAGTTTGTTAAAAACATATGGCTGAAATGTTTGGTAATGTAATTATGCCCCCATGTTGTTTTCCCTTCTAGAAAGCAATTAGTGAATAAATGTTACCTCATTTAATTGAGTTCAGACAAAATAAACAAATGTGTCACCTATTTTAGCAAATTGTGTGTCTACTACTATTAGTTTTGATCTTTGGATGTCCATTTCGGAACACATGACATTTTTGCATTGGTTATGATTTTTTAAAGAGAAAATTGAATGCCAAAACATATTACAATCGTTTGTTTGAAACATCTAAAACTTCACGTCAAACATTGGTAAAAAAATTGCAAGACCTTTTACAATAGTATGTATTCACAAAAAAATCTTTGCTTATGTGAAGGATGAAGGGTCAAATTTAAATACCACATGACATCTACTTTGAAATTAGTAGTCATTTGTGAAACTTTGGGTGTGGTGAAAAGTTTTCAAGGCACTTGATTTGGACATGCCTTTTTTAAGGCTTGTCAATATACAATTTTTCCAAAAAAAAATGTACAAAGACTTGAAATATGTTCTATCAAATTTGCCCAAGAAAATTTGTAGAAATGTATAGTTTGTGACCTAAAATGTATGGGAAAAGAAGACAATAATGGATGAAAGTTTACATTATTGCAAGCCTTTGGCCCCAAAAATTGGACACATTAATCAAAACAAGTTGATATGCAAATTGCTTTATTTTAGTTTTTCTTTTTTCTATTGTTTTGAATGTTGTTAATGTAAAATGATTTATGATTGGAAAATTGTTTTGCATAGGTTTGCAAGAAAAATGATCATGTTTTAAAAAGCTCTAGAATTTTGAAAAGGGTGAATGCATGGTAATTAAACCAAAAAGAATAGTCCACTTGAAATCGTAAATAATTATTGACATAATCATACAAAAATATTTTTTTTAAATTTGTAAATAGAAATATGAAACCATTAGTTCTTCCATTGAATTTCTAATAAGTCAAGAATGCAAAATTTTGAAAACTTTAAGGTTATAATAGTAGGTTGAAAATATGTTTGAAACTAACTAATCAACAATATGATGTTCAAAGCTTCTTTTACATTAAAAGTTTGATATATTATGAATATAATATGCAAAATTTGGGAATACATTAATATTTTTTAAGCCTTGGTTAATTTGAAAGTAGAAAAAAAATAAAATGATATACTTGCAACCCATTTTGTGAAATTAAAAATTTTCATTACAAATTAGATGTATTTTTTTAAAATCTACTTAATTTACATTGATGATGGGGATTTTCAACATTTTAATAATAAATTGAAATATTATCATAAAATTAATCATAAAATAAAATATTATTTATACTTTCAATTCAAATATTTATAATAATTACTTGTAATTTTTTGTGGCAAGGAGGAATCAATCATCTATTTTACCTTGTTTTCATCTTTGTTATAACATGTAAATTAATGCTAGGGTCATATATTGATCATGTACCCTTTCCTTTCACATGGCATATATTGAAAATTATTGTAAACACTTTGTCTCTTGTTATCATTACTTATGTTTTAAACCAGCAAAGGGGTTGTACTAATTATTGAATGATGTTTTGAATGCAATCATATCCACAAGCCCTAAATTAAAGGAATAAATCAATTATCTTTGTACTTTGCATACTTTGATTGATGATGATTCAAACATGGATACAAAGTCAAGGACTATGGATTAAAACATGAAAAATGAGGTTAAAGAAGCATCAGTGATTATTTCCTTACTTTCTTGACAAAATATAATAAAAAAATAACTCACAATATGTTATCCTTAATGTTAAATTAGATCCAAAATTTTGAAATTAATCTTTTATGGGTCCAACCACATTATTAGGAGCCACACATGGCCCCTTAAACCATTACTTTATTTTTAAAATCTTTTTAGAATCTTTTTAATACATCTTTTTTAAAAATAAAAAATATTAAAAAAATTTAATACTGCTATGTTAAGGTTTATACTTTTAAAATCCCAATATATGTCATTAAAAAATATTTTCAAATTGTGCTTTTAATGTCAAAACTATTTTTAAGTTGTTTTTATGTAGTTTTTAAGTAATGGTTACAAGAGGTTAAAAGTCTTTAAACATATTTTTCACTCATTAGATTGATTCCACATTTTAATGATATGTACATAGTTTATTCACAATAAAATTTTATTAAAAATTATTCTATTTATTTGTTTACTTATTTTACAATCCAAAGTTCAAAAAATTAAATAGTGGTTATGATTGTTTTTGGTACATGTTAGTATGACTACATCGTTATTTTATTGGTCATGAACAAAGGATTTCCATAATTGAAAAGTACAATAAAAGATCTTTGTTTCCTATATGCTCTTAAACTAGTCTTATCATCATTTCCATTAAATCTCAAGTTAAAAGCTCTTTTGTTAACAAAAGTGATGAAAATAACAATTTGGATATCTTCGAAATGGTAGCAAGCACCAATGAACTTGCAAATGAGCTTGTTAATAAGAAAACTACTAATATTTTGAAGATATCAAGTAGATGTGAAAGCATCAAATGCTCATTGGAGTGGTCAAGGAAATGTGAATCCATATTCTCAACTACTAGTTTTCTAGTTCAACAAATATTGAAGATTATGGGTTTTCAAATTGGAATTATTGGAGATTGTGGGTCCTTAAATTAAAATTGAGAATTTATTTTCCCTTGTTGGTATATTCACCAATTTGAAGAAATGCCATTTGTAATCAAATAACCTTGAAAAGTTAATCTTTTTGAGTAAAAATTGATTGAATGATGTAAGGGTTGGTTGCAAGGATTTAATAATTTGGTGGAATTCATAAAATATAAAGTAGATTTAATAAAGCAAGGATTAGATTAATTTAAAGGCTCATTTGAGCAAAATGAATTTGAAAAAAAACTAATCTAATGTTTTGTGCCTTGGGTAGGTTGTATTTTAGAATGTGATATTATGATTTTTTTTTTATATAAGATATTTTTAACGAAGCTTCTTAGTTTTTCTCTTGGCCTATGAAGGTCCAAATTTTTTCACTATGTACCAAAATTGTGACACAATGTCACCTTTTTTTGTATTTTTCACCTAGTTCTTTCCACCATGTACAAACACACTTATGCATGATTATGATGGAATTTATATTGTAATGGTCTAAAATATGATATTTTATGAAATATTTGACACTTTTTTATTCATTAGTTTTGATGGGGATCAAAATATAGGAAAAAGAAAGATTGTAATAAGGACTAGGTCCTTTTCATCCTAGGTGGTATACACCTTAAAGGATTTTCACCCATGAGAAATTTAGAAAATATTTTTATATTCAATGTTCTTAAGTACTATCAAGCCCTCCTATTGTTTTTGAAATCCCATATTGCTCCTTGTGCTTTGATGTTCTCTTACTAATACTAGGGTTCTTTTGCTACTATATGTGTTCTATTGTTTCTTCACAAGCTTGTTTGGACCCTAACTTATTCTAATTTTTGAGATACATTCATTATCCATCAAGTGCATCTTTAATGTTTGAGTTTTTGGATTGTCCACTTGTGCAATCAATCAAATGTTATTGTCACAATAGATCATGCCAAATAAATATTAAATAAAATTTGAATAAAAGATGAAAACCTAAAACAAATTTAATCTAACCCAAAGCCTCCAAGTTTCCATTGAATTAATATTATACAAAAATGCATTAATATTATTTTTTAAAATTTATATTTAGATAACCAATTGTAAATAGTAGATCTACTCGATTATTAATATTAAAAGTTTGAGAACCAATACCCACCTTTAAGAATGGAAAAAATATGATACCCTAGCCAAAAGCTATAAAAAATTAATGAAAAAATTAATTGTTTTGATTCTCATTAATTGGACCCACTTATTGTTTATTAAAAAAAATTAAGAATTTGGTACTGTTGGTGCACATGGATAAGAAGCATACCAAGAAGCTGACTGCAAAACATAGAACTCAGGAGTTGCCCATCTTGTTTGCAAAATGCTGATCATGCTCAAGGTTTTCCTTGATAGAAAGTTGTTCCTGCAATTGTCCATGTAAGTAACAAAGTGCTGGAATTAACTTAAGTAAATGAAGAGAGTACAATTACACTTTATTTTCAACTGAAAATAAACTCAAACACTGCACACAAAGTACTTTCTTCCTATCACTGCACATCACTCAACATTCCTACAATAAACAGTCCTGACAGCAGCTAAGTGGTGAGCAGCTGCTGCAACTCACAGATTTAGAGACATTACTGCTACCTGCAGCACATCCTAATCATATAGATCCTGGAAGATTGAAAACTGGGGCAATGCACTACCCAGCCCTGAACCATGTAACTGGGCATTTTACAATCTTTCTCCTTCACTGTGAACTTCGAACTTCAACAGACTTGCTTAGCTCATGTTGCTCAGCATTCAGGTTTCTTATAACCCCCCTGCACTTCACCATTGTGTGGATGAACGGTTCTAACATCTTACCAGAAACCACAGAGACCATCTGTAGGATATTGGGTGGCATGGTACTCCAATGGATCCCGCGGTTTCAAGTAAATAAACTGAGAAGCAGCATTAACAGCAGCAAACTAGGATTGAATGAGACCCCTATTGTATTGCATATCAGTGAGAGAAAAGTTAAACCTCCACAATTTGGAGAACTAGGAAACAAGTTCATAAGCTGGTAAGAGTCTTTAAAATCTCAAAACAATGACATGACACAGAGCAGCCTCCAACTGTGTTGCCCTACCTATTAGGTACATAGGGCCATTGGTTTTGGCAATGGCAGATTGCCCATATCACTGCAAGTGCCAAATAAATAGATGTGAGAATCTTCACATAGGCAACCAGGGTTATTACTCAGTTGCTGTGAACTGGAAAACCTGTACACACCTGCTCAAGTTGCTTCAAAACTCCCCTCTACTGCTTTACGTGCTTTATGAGACAGGCTCCAAAGCATGATGCTTGCTGTCAATGTCAGTATCATCTTGGGCCGGACCTGATGACATAGCTAGTCAAAAATTCAGTAATATCCTCATTCGAGCAGCAACAAGCTTGTGAGGTAAGCTTCATCTCATTTGAGCTTGCCCCTCTATGGGGCGAGCATCTAACCCTAAGGCAAAGAGGCTGACATAGAAGGCTATAGTCAGGGCCTCCTGCACCCTAAACATGTCCTTAAGCAACAGCATTGATCTTATTGAAATTGTAATAGAACTTAAAACAGGCAAAAGAATTGAACTCAAGAATCCAGCAAATGCAATAGCTGAAAATCAAGAAATAGAACGAACCTCGACAATGTCATCCCACAGAAGGAAAATTGAACACCCCAGCTTTCGAGCCACACTAATAATGTAGTTGGCATTTTTCCTTTTTTCTTCCTCTGCAATTGCACCATCTCTTCATTAGAGAATTTCAGTGCTTTGAAGACAGTCACTGGTTTCCATGAGCAACTACAAGCATCATTTGAATTCTGCTTGCTCCACCCAAAAATCCCCCAATCCAAAGTGCAAGGGTTCACTAGTAGGGGTGTGTACATTGTTTACATAGCCCCATATGTTATCTACAGTGCTTACCAGTCTTGCCATTGGTCACTAGGGACCAGTTTACTACACTTGGTTCCACTGCACCCAATAGATTGAGAAAGAACAGCCCTGATGAAAGAGTGTTATCCTACACATTTACACCACATACCACAAAAACCCTGTCAAAACCATATCTTAAGATAAGATAAATAGCAGAAGATTCTGCGGACCTCAACAAACTAAAGCCATGTAAGGAGGCCATTCCTGACAAAATACTTATAAGCTGGTCATTAAGGACACAGGTCATACCTTGTAACTCTCCATTTGAGTTGACTTTCCACTGTTTTTAACCTTCACATTCGCCCAACGCAAAATTTCCAAGTCAGTTACCGGCCGGCCCTGAAGTCTTAAGTTCTTTGGCAACTGAAGAAGATGATACCGCATCAGCTGCCAGAGGTAGGCTGCAATGCACCACATCAAGGAGTAAGTCATCAATTAGCCTTACTGACCAGCACAGAAAATTTCAGGGTGAGATAGTGGAGGGCCAAGGTTGTGCACAATCTTAAAGGTAAACAATTGGCCCCAAAGAGAATCAGTCATACATACTTGTATGTTTTCATGACCCACCATGTCTTATAAATTCCTGAGGGACTCCATTCCAAATTTAACAAGGAAAATGCCCATCTCTTCATGGACACTTCACCTACCAATTATAAGTTTCTTGTTGCCTTGCACAATGTCACTCCCAGCCACATTAACAAGGGAGAAATTCAATCTTCTTCCAATGTCCACAGCCTGATTGCAGTTCTCAACTCTTTTGAATGGCATCTGTATTGGTGGTCGGTTGGCACACTTCCAAGCCACTGACCCTGGTGCAACCTTGTCCAAAACCTGTAACAGCATCCACCTGCACTATCACAGCCCCAATGAGAACTGCTGTGCTTCTTTGCAAAGATTGTGTACCACAACATCACATCAGACCCTGGACTGAGTGCCATCTCCATTGCAACATTGCAGTACTTTTGAAATGCAGAGTCGCACTGCTCTTACATCAGAGCGAGAGGATCATCTCCAGGTGGAAGACACACAATTTATGATCTTCATCATCTCACTTCAAGCACCAACAAGTTTAATCATCAAAGGAGTCAATTGACAACACAGAACACAGAGAACAAATCTCCAAGATTGCAGAGAGAACTCCACAGCACTTGGAAGGTAACGTGACAATAAGTAGTGATAACCTTATGAGAGTCACCCACAAAATGTCAGACCAGCACCTTCATCATGAACAGCAGCAACAAGCTGCCATGACTTCCCACTGACTTCATCAGCTCCTGACGCTAGGTGTAGATAGGAACATAATAATCTGCCTAAAATTTCAGGTAAACCATTGTACAAACATTTGCCTCCTGAGATTCCTGTCACATTTCTGGAAGCAATGGGAAGACTCAGTCATGATATTGAGTGGCACTCAACAGATGCAGCCAATCAAACAAGTCAATAGTATCCTCAGTCAAGCTGCAACAAGCTTGTGTGGATAAGTTTCATTTCATTTCATTTTGTGCCTGTACAGGCAAGCATCTGTGTCTGAGACATAGAGAGGCCTACATTGATAGTAGTGGTTGGGGTCTGCTGCACCCTAAACATATATCCTTTAAGTACACCACACGTGCCTACTTGGATGCAGAATGTCTGCCTAAAGCCACTACAGCAACACCACTGTGTTAACACAAACATGAGTGCAGTCAAAACCTTATGAGAGTCACTCACAAAGTGTCGGAACATCACCTTCATTATGAGTAGCAGTGACAAGCTGCCACGATTCTCAATAGCAGAACAACAGCAGAACACTAGTTTAGGAAGGCCACTAACCCATCTCGCATGTCCTCGAACAGAGAGGTGACAAAAGTCTCAATGCCCAGACTATTTATCCACATTCGATACACCCGCTCTTCTCTTGTATCATACTCAGCATCTTCCAGCAGCTCTGCATAATCAACTTTCCCATTGTCTGTTGACAACCCATTCCTGAAATTGGAAAAGCATCATCATCACATACTGTTGAGCATCCCCATAAATATGGAACAAATAGGCTTACACTTTGAGTTGAAAAGGACAAGCCTGAAACCTTCCACCATAATTTGGTCATTGACAACCCAACCCAGAATCTAGGCACCTAGAAAGAACAATGGTGTCTTTTCCTCCTCTTGAGTGGAATTGCTGATACACTTTATCAGAAAAGCATTGCAAAGTTTTCTACCAGCTCTCTGGATGGACATCCATGCTTTCAGTAATGATACATTGTGTTCAGAACACCACAGATACCTGGTGTGGAAAAGATGGGCCACAAAAGGCAGGTTAAGATTTGTAGAACCATCCACCATATCTTTTGGGGTAATATATTTTTGGCAATTGATGCGTTCAGCCTGGGCAAGAACTGCTTTTGCTCGCTCAATAGGATCTTCAACCTGTAATGGCTCTAGACTGCAGGTTTCTGGTGCCAACTGATGTAGAAGAAGTGTGTACACTGTCCCATCCTGCAAATCAATGCCAGCTTCTTTTGAAAACTTCAGAGGAGAACCAATCCCACTAGTATTAAACTAAGAATCATCCCCTCTCCAATTCCAGAACAAATGAAAGTGGAGACAAACGTTGCCTGCAAAATCCTTTACAATGTAATTGCAGATCAGCAAGAACAAAAAAAGCCAATTTATCTTTAGGACCTGGAGACCACACCCAAAATAGGAAACAGACAACAATACTAACATGTAGCAAAATGAGGACCTGCATGGAAAACACAGGAAGTTCAGGAAAAGCACCTTGATGTCTGAGGAGAAATTAGTCACTGGCTTCTTATGACCTGCTTTCTTCAAATGGAAGTTCATCCATCGCAGTAAGACCTTTTCAGCTGGCAAACTCCAGAACTCCTCAAACTCCTGCAGACCCAACAACATCAGTTGATAAGAGCCTTTCAAGTTGAGCACCTATGATTGCTTCTCCAGGGCACATGCCTCTGTCTTAGGTAACAGGTCTGATTCCCTAGTTAGAGGCAGAAGATCGAAATTGTCCAAAAGTCATGAATATGCTTAGAGCTGGATATGGCATCAGTGAAGAGAAGGAAGAGACCTCACTGTCATCCAGCAATTCCACAAGTTCTGGCATCTTTTTCAAGTTCACATCTGCCAGTAGTTGAATCTATAAGAGAAAACCCCAAATACAGCCAAATAGTCAGTGCAAGCATTACATCAGTGAGGCACATGAGAACTTCCACCTGTCAGTCATTTGCAAAAAGGATCATCCCCAATGTTCAGAGCTTTAGGGCCCGCCTGTCAAAATGTTGCTGCATCAGGTCATGCATACAACCAGTTTCACTTTAACAGAAGGGTTTCTCAAACACAACACCAAGACTACACTGTTAAATAGATGGGAGTTCTACTGCTGAGCTTTACTTTCAAGGTGATGCATTGGTGATCTAGTCCAAGTAATCCATTACACGGGAGATTCACAATTCAATGATTTCCTACAAGACACTAGACAGGAAGAAAAGCAAGCAGATATACTTAAAAGATAGAGCGTGAGAAGGTAAGGAGAGACAATAATTACCTTGACAATTTGGCTGATGAGCCCTAGCACCAGATGTGGCTGCACAACATAAAACAATCACTGTCAATAATCCATGTCTATAAACCAGATATGTCCTCTGCAACTGCCAAGTACTATTCAAGGGTCACAGTATCTAAGGTGTTCTGGTCTTGACAAACTCACTCCTTGCAGGTCCAACACAGACATAAGAACCACGCACCCAATCTAAATTCTGACTATCTACTGATGAGAATCACTCTGCTAATACAGCCCAGTGAAAAAGTGACACATACTCTACCCTCCGCCAAATCTTGAGTCCCAATGTTGACCACAGAGCAGCCGATGGCCTTGGCTGAGTTGAGACAGAGTGTATGATTCTCTGTCCTCTCCCATGGGTTTAGCCTCTCCTTCATGTTCACTGCTCTCTCATCAATTGTACCCGGGACTGCCACATTTATCAATTTACTGCACAAGTCCAAATCAGCATCATCACTACAGTTACAGGTACTCCAATGTATCTTTCTCTCTGTCCTCTCTTCCATAGCCAACTTGTATTGACATCTAAGTGGCACTTACTGCAACCTCTGTTCTAACCACCCTAAAGCAGAGACAAAAGTTTGGTTGCCTACCAGAGAAGAATTCCATCCTTGACAATCTCAAACAACTGATTAGTTGCTGGGTCAATGGGCAAAACTTTTGACAAAACTGCATCATCCTCAAGGTATGTATTAATGTGGTCAATGTAGGCCTTCTTCTCTGAATCACTGATAGTGTGCACCAAGGTGGTGGCTGAACTAGTCAAGAAGGATGAATCCCCCCCCTTTGATGGGCTCCGCTTGAAACCACGCCCAGTTTTTCGAAGCTCCAATTGGACCTGCTCCAAGAACTAAAATTAGGGTTTCCTACTCAATTTATGAGGACAAAAAATTAGAGTCACTATGCAAGAAATAGGTCATGGTAATCCATTTGCAGGAATTACAAGACACCACAAGCATAATTGTCCACAGATTCAATGTGGGATGGTATCAACAAAAGGGCTCTAAACAAAGCTTCTGACCACACTCACAGCACCTCTACCACAGGTTGGATCCCTTCAAAATCACTGTGGGACACAGGAAAGTTCTAGACTCCAGTGTTCCATTGCTCATCACAAATGCAACTGCAATATTGGTACACACACCTCAGCACCAGATATACAGCAATTTCTGTTTAATACATTAGTCAAACCACAGAAAGGCCAATTTAGATTGACTTCTCAGCAGCATTATGAAAATTTGATTGTTGATTTTCATCCCACAAGACCACCCACTAGGCATACTTTTCATGGTTGAAGTGCTGCAAAATCAACAAAAATGGTAACATAAATGCACCATTATATGATCATTCCTCAAGTGTTGATATTTTGTGATTCAATTTAGCATCAAACAAAATAAAATTAAGAAGCATGAACCCAAATACATACATATATAGGTTGCAAAGTGATTTGGGAAAATGAGCAAAACCCGCAAAAAGTCCTCAAAATCAAGGCATCCTGGTCTCTGTGAATGACATTGACTGATGATTCCTTCGATCTCCTCTGATGTGAAAGAACCCTCAATGTTTAATGCTTTCATTCCTGATACCAGATCAGTTGCTGTAACATTTCCAGGTTTTCCTGAGCTGATAATATCAAACTGCACATCTCACAAAACCCCCAACCAGACAATGCAGCTGCATATTAGACTTCCTGAATTGGAAACCTCATGTTGAATGAAGCTTTTTCACTCTCAGAGTTGTACCAGAGAGGGGAATGGATCCTTTCTATTGTACACCTCAATAAAACCTCCCTGTGCCCTGACAAAAGTTTGTGTACAAGGTCATGTACATTTCACCTTCTCAGTAGGTCAAAATGCTCAAACCCCAGTGAAAATCAGCCATTCCGAGGAAGAAAAGCGCACGGATGCTGCTGCTGCGGGGTAGGTATAGTGAAAACAGGGATCACCGAGTCACATTGAGTTACTGCAATAAAATCTATTTTTTTCTCGCAAAGAAAAGGGTTTTGGGCTGACAATAGATTGCAGGGAGCGTGTGCGATACAACAAAGGGAATCAATCTCTTAGGAAGGCAATCGAACAGACAAGAAGAGTTGCAAACAGAAAGAACAAACCTGGGATTTGAGATATCGCAAGTCCCCCTGTGTGAACGAGCTCGCAAGACACACATCTTGTACCTGCACCCCTCCCGCTACGGCTGCCATTGAGCTCTCCACGTTCACTTATCTTTCATTATCTACCCCCTCTTGTGTAATCCTCAGATCATATCTCCATTCGCCTTACAAGCCCCAGATCGGATGACTCCGATGGCAGGCATACTCCTCCTCCTCCTCCGCAGCAGCAGATCTCAACGAAAAGGACCCGTCTTCGCATTCTCCCAAAAACAAAGCTGCGCAAATAGAATGATCTCGTAGCTCTCTACCTACTCTCCCGAAACGACAGCAAAAGCGCTGTCGGTTGGTTTTCTTCTTCCCCAAGAGTAGACAGTTCACAGCGTTACCAGTTCCGCTGATTTTTTTTTTAAAAATTCTATGCGCACTGATTTGCTGACAACCAAACAGGGCGAAAGAGAAGAATAAGAAAGAAAAAAAAAAATGCGTTACAGCCATGTTCCGGCATGACCTGACTCCAAAATTAAAAGGTATCCTATGGCCTCTCCCCTAATTTTTATTTTCTTAAAATTTTCTATGCGTGGTGACAAATCATGGAAAAAATATTAATGGAACAAGCTGACATATTGTGAAATTTATAAAAATTTATCTTTTGAAAACATAAAATTGATTACAATAAAATTTATTATGTGACTGGTAGTGCAAAGCAGTGCGGAGCCCAAGTTTTTATCTTCTTAAAATTTTCTACACCTGGTGATTTTCTGACAACAAAAAAGGTGAAAGGAAAGGAAAAGAAAAGAAAAAAGATGTAGGCACGTTCCTGCATGACCTGACTCAAAGAAAAAAGGTTAGCCTAGGCTCCCTCCCCTCCCCACCTGTGCTTCCATCAATAACTAAATAAATAGATACATAAAAGCTGTTATATTAATAGTGGACGCCAAGTCCCATAGGTAGTTTTGAGTTTTGGCCCAGAGTTATTCTCAACTTTCTTCAATATCAACTTCTTACCAAAGTTTTATCACTTCCATGACCTTGAACAGCAGGTTCCACACAAAAAAAGAAAAAAAGAAAAAAAAAGTATTATTTTTAGACATGGTGAAATTTTCAAAACAATACTTTTTCTCTAAAGAAAATTAAATTGTGAAAGAAATTGAAGCATCTTTTGAAATATTCATTCTGGAATATTGTGGTTGTTGAATTGGAGTTTTAAAATTAAATAATTATTCAGCAGAGACACACTCCCCCCCCCCCCCCCCAAAACCTACCATTCAACTACAGTAACCTTGTAGGGTGTTTTGTAGTAATTACTTCTGAGGGTGCATCCAAAGGTTTTTTGTTTTTTTTGGATGATGAGCATCTTTGATTGGCCCATCATCAAAAATAGTAATCACATTATGTATATTGTAATATCTTTACCATTTCTGCAACAAACTATTGAATAATTATTTAAATTTAAAATCTTAACTTTGGAACTTGACTTTTTTATTCTGAAATTTTTGACAAGTAATGATTATCCAAAATAATAAAAAATGGTTTACCAATGTTATGGAGTAATCTAGTGTTGGAAGTCACAAGTGTTGTTTCTCAAGTAGACTTCTATTATGAATAGAGAAAAATCAAGTTATTTTTGTATAAAATATTGTTTTGGACCATGCAAGCACTTTGTGGGCCTTGTGGGGGATGGCAAGTGAAGATGTATGGGGAAGGAGCGCAAAGAGATAAAAGTGATTAAAGGTGTTAAAAAACATGTTTGAGGAATGAATTGTTAACATAATAGTGAAATGTTGATTGCAAAATATTTCAAAACAGTTCAATCACAACAACAATTTAAAGCTAGTGGCATGTGCACATCAATTAGTTTTGAAGGGTTACAATTGGCATGTGCACATCAATTAGTTTTGGAGGGTTACAATTAGGGACATATATGTACTTGCTTATTTTCTCTATGATTAGGTTTTGCCTTCTCATGCCATTATTGTTGAACAAGTTGCACAAATTGTCTTTATTGATATGATCATTCCTACATGGATTCAACAAGGATCTATGGTCTTTGATGGGACAGGAACATAAGGTAGTAACTATATTTAGTGCCCCCAACTATTGTTATTGATGTAATAAGTCATTGGACTTTCTATGCAACTCCTATTATTGATTTATTTGTCTTTTTTATGCCTATGGTCACCATGTATGAAGATGTAGTTTTCATTTCTAAGGTTCTGCTAATGACATGAACATTTTTAGTGGGTCAACAAGAGATATGTCTAATCTTGGTCCTTTTTGTTGCAAGTAATATGGCATCTATTTTGGAAGTAGATGATAACATGGGCCACACCTTCATCTAGGTCAATCCTTTTTCATGAAAAGATGTGACTTGTTGATGTAGGAAAAACTTCTTCTTGTAAATTGCCTATTACATTATTGATTTTTATTGTACTTTTATCTTTTGACTACTAACCAACATCATGCCTAAGTCTTCTCGTTGTTTTTCAGAAGCTCAAGATGCAATTTTTTTATATAATTGTTCGTTAAGTTGTTGCTAAGAAGTCTCCTCATGTGGCAACAACTACTCTTAATAATGTTGTAGGAGTCACCACCACTACACCTACTAAATATGTAAATAGTGTTTCGATCGAGTTGCTCCCAATGACCTTGTTCTTCCTTCTCAAACCATGGAGGTAGATATTGTTGTTGTTGCCTTCAAACTTGTAGGACTCACTATTGTAACCCCATCTTCTGAATGTGCTCTTGTTCTTGTTATTATTGCTTATGTATCAATTATTGTTAACAAGTAGGATAATCAACATGATAGCCATAATGACACAAAAAAAATGAAAATAGAAATCCCATTACTATTTGTACCACCAATCCTTGCCCTAAACCAATGGTGCTTGAAATCAAGATGCGGTGACAATTCATGGCAATGTGTGAAAACATGGGTGGAGATAGATTGAGGAAGTATATAGTTGATCACCACAAGGATGTTGGAGCTTTGAGGAAGGTTGGTGGTGTTTCTTCTCAAATGATGGGAATCCCTTTTATAGGACCCTCCATCTTTGTTTACATAGAATTCCATCACGTGGAATTCTATCATTCCAAGCTCATATATGAGTAGAACCCTAATTACCATGCCCCTTACTTAGCCAATCCGCTTCCTTGGATGGCTTATCATGATCTCAAGATAGAGTATTTTGTTGGCATTTTCAATGGACTAGTTTTCTTTTTGAGGCCAAAATGTTTTCTTTGGACAATGGGACTTTTGTCTCTTCTCTCCTCATTGATCCTAATCAATGCTAGACTAGATCGCTTCATTTAACATGTGCATTGAAACATTTACTCACTAAAATGTTTAGTTGAATGATTTTTTTCTATGTTAAGCTCATATCGTGCTAATGGTTATAAACAATCATTTGACATGTATTAAAACTTATGTATGTTAGCTAGATTGGAGCCATTCATAACCATTTTTTCATTACTTGTTCACTGTGCTTATGTGTGTGTCTAGTTCAATTTGTTACATTGTTTTGGACATGGTGGGTGTTTTATGTTTATTCTAAAACACCACTACCATGATGAAAATTGTTCTGAATTGATTTTGAATACCATTTATATGTATTAGGGCCATAAGATGATTGGATTTTGGCATAGTGATATCAAAGTTTGTTAATGAGTTATGACCTTGCTTAAAACTCTTTAACATGGTTGAATTTGAAAATATGTTCAACCCTTTCACTTTGATCAATAATAGTTTCCTTTGCTTCACTCTCTAAGTTGGGCAAGACTTTCACTATAAGTGCACTAAAAGTTTTCCACAAATGAGATCTAAAATAAGTTAATTTGTTTGTGAATATGACAATTGTGGGTTATTCCTTTGTTGAACTATAGAAGAATGACATCAAAACTTTGCATCACTAGATGAAGGCTTTAAAGATACATCCAACATTTTAAAATAGTTATAATTTTATGAATATGTGATCACTATTTTACAAACGAAAATTGTAAAAATTCTTTCTTGATTTGATTTTGTACTTGAAGTATCATGCGGATTTTAGTCGCCATATCAACTAAGACATAACAAAGAATATAACATTGAAAGGAATCCCATCCAAAAAATATAATCCAAAATTCCATGTTTAAAAGTCCATGTTTAACAATTGTTTTTCCTGCAATAATGTGAACCTAATTCAAAGGAAGGACCTAATAGCTCAATATCCCGTTAAATATTCAAGACATGTTTAATAATTGTTTATTTTGCAACAATATGAACACAATTCAAAGGAGGGACCTAGTAGTTCAATATCCCACTAACATAAAAACTTAAGACATGTTTACTTATTACTTATCTTGAGCAATGTGAACCTGATTCAAAAGAGGGACTTAATAACTCAATATCCCATTAAGTATTCAAGACACTAGTTATGTCTAGTCCTTCTCTGCATTTCTTTCAGTAAATAATAAAACATGTTTTACTATAGCATGGTTAATGAATCCTAGTAGTTTGAACATGACATACAAGTTACAAGATTAAACTGAGAGTTTTGGAAAAAGGTCACCTTTGGTGGGTCTACTATCTTGATACTTAAGATTTGTGTGCAAGATAAGAGGTTTTAGCAATAATTTATAAAAACCAAGACATACTAATTCATGATTGCATTGGAATAAGTAATTACTCCTTGCATTGGAATAAGAATGCAATTTGGATATCACAAGGCACTGTCCATCTTACTGTGATTTAGAAAGATAGCCACATATTACACCAATTTTGAAGTAATGTTAAATAAGAAAAGTTAGTTTGAAATCATGATTACAATTTACTATGCAATTTCAGCAAAGACTTAACTCAACTTTCATGATCATAAGAATTCTTTGTCACCCATTTAATGTTTTCACACTTATCATATTTTCTCATAATTAGCAACTTCAAATAAAATGTGCTACATTTTTTTAATCGAAATCATGTTATAATTCATTGATGCACCCCCAATTCCTTGATAGACTCAATTATGAGTCCAAAGGTGAAAACAATGAAAGGATAAAGAGTTGGGGTACATTCCCAGACTCATAGCACTTCGAGGGTAGAAGGGCATGTTGGAGTTCCATGATGGGGACTAGGACAAATGACAAGTGGGTCAATTATTCACACGGACCTGCACAAACCAAACAACAAGTTGGTTAGTGCGTAGTTGGAACACTTTTGGTGCACGAATGAACCACAAGCAAACATGGACTCACAAGACTCACCACAATCCGGACTTGAAGGAAACCACCACCTTCCCCCCTTATAGTATTCTTTATGCATGGCCACCAGGCCTACACCCAAATGTCATTTTTTCCTGGGATTCCCAAGTTGAGAATCCCAAAATTCTCAAAATTAGGACTCTCGCGGTTTTGGAGGCCCATAACTTTTTGTGCAAACCTTCGATTGAGGTGAGGTTTAAAAAAAAGTTATAGCTTTTGTCAAGAACTTTTCAATGATATATTGCATGTCACCTTCACACAAGTAAATTAGGACAATTATTGACTTTTAGTGGTCGGGAATCAAATTGGTAATTTAACTCCCAACCTTTTTTTTGGCCATAAGTTATGTTTTAAGTACCCAAATGGGTCATGTGAGCCCATTTTAGACATTTATGTTCCAAGAGCTTTCTAATGGTATAAAAAAAAATTTATTCAATGAGTTTTGATTCTTTTAATCGCTTTTTAAATATTCAAAAGTCCATCGAGACTTTAACCCCCAAAGTGGGAGCCCACTAGGGGGTGTGTGAGTTCATTCCCTCACACACTCCTAAGAGCATAAAATGTGACTATCAGGCATTTTTGGCTCGTACCTTTACAAGCCCTTGCTTTGGTCGTGAGCCCAAGGCTATGGTTGCGACATTCATAGTGGCAATATTGATCAACTTGTGCATAACATTCCAAAGAATAAATGATGAACACCTAACACAATATATAAAGTTGGTCACAAAAAAGAAAAAAAATGCACTAAAAATCACTTACACAATAGATGTTTTGCATATTATGGGATAATGTTTTGTTAAATTGTCATAATGAAGATGATTACCAAAAAACACATTTTCCATGGTAGGGTTTCCATATTGTGTGCATGACTAGAGAATTCAAGATTTCTAACTATGAAAAATAATAATAATGGGTGTAGATGTTTGTACAACTTAGCACCCATGTCATTAGATGCATTGCAAAAAAAATTAACCAAGTTAAATAGAACAAGGAAAAGATTGTTGTACTAATCTCCATCCCCCTTTCCCTTTGACCCTTTTCTTCACACCAAACCCCCAACCCCTTCCCCTATACCCCATAAAAAAAAAACAACCACATTTTTTTTTAACTTTCAAAAATGGTGCATTCCAGTCATTCCTTCTTCAGTTATAGATCTTTACAAGATTCTCAAAATTATGTTGATTCTATAAGAATTATAGATCATGTCCAAAAAAAGGAGAAAACCCAACAATTTTTTTTTTAAGGTTTACCCATTGTTGCAAACACCAAAGACTTTCAACACTTGCAAACTGAGCTAATGATGATAATGTGATGCAACTGTTCCAAATTGAAGGAAAGAAGTTTCGAAATGTAATCTTGCTACAAAGGGCCTAAGATCAACAATGGTAGGGTAACAACACCATTGTTGATATTGCTTCCATTTTGCATAGCCACAACCATGGTGGCACACATTATTGTTCCCCTTCCTCCTTCCACATGAACTTTTCCAAAAGTCCCAAAAAGAAATGGAAGTTTTATTGTCCCTAAAACATGCGAAAAATGGAAGTCAAGAAATAAGAAGGAAAATGTAACCCTAATTGTAATATAATGTTCCTCTCTCTCTTGCTTCTAATTCAATAGTAAGATTTCTTTCATGATTATAGCATGGCAAGGATGGAGGCTACGAGGATGCTAACAAGTGGATGGAGTTGGTGCGAATGCCATCAGGTCTAACAACCCCATTATCATTACTTAACACAATTGCACTAAGTTCAAAGCATCGTTGTTGTGGGTGGCTTCTAAAACATCTCCTTGCAAGGATGGAAGAAATAACAAACAAGACACCCACAAAAAAAGTGAAAAAAAACAAACAAACAAAAACATAGAAATAGAGAAAAACATGTGTTTTTGCATTTACCCTTAAACATGAAATAAATGATGAGAGGTATTGTCATCAGATTTTGTGCCTAAAGAACAAGCCAAATATTGTTGTTACATGTTATTCTTTTTGCCCATCGCATTCAACAATGACAACATGTTCACCTAAAAAACAAGATCATAATTGTTTCGAAACGATGACAATGACAATGATCCTCACGTCATTTTCAATTCAATCCATGATGATATTACTAAAGTAATCGCCTTATGCAGCCAAAAAAAAAACCCTTGCACTTTTTTTCAATTTTGGTCATGTGTTTCCTACCTTTGTCATTATCGACATTTCATTATAAAGACTATGGCAAAAGACATTGTGAATTGGTGTGACTAGCAATCCTTCTTGTCAATCATGAATTGAATTCTTTGCACTTGTTTTCCATAACACAAGCTCATGACTATCATAACATAACCCATAACTGCTTTGCAACAACCTTGGAATCTCCAAGAATTAACACCTCATACCTCACCACAACGCAACCCCATCAAACCCTAACCAAACAATAAAACTGCAAAATAAAACTAGTGTTTTTAAAAAAACCAACTTTGAACACAAAATTATTCTCTCTTTTAATTTCTCACACTCACACTAACTTTCTATCACGAAGTTTTACTCTCTCATACTAACATTTCCTTTGACACCAATAATCATTTGTTACCAAAAATCTTTATGATTTTTTAAGATGCACTACCATTTTATTTTTCTATTTATGTTACTCAAGAAAAAGTAATAATAAACATTTTAATGAATTTTACTTTTCATGATCACATCTTCTGAAGAATCCATTTTCTTAATAACTTGAAAAGGAAAAACATTGCACTCAAATAACACACTCTTCTGAAAAAATTCATTTTTTGCATAACTAGAGAAGGAAAAAAAATGCACTTAAAAAGCACATTCCTTTGAAGAATTCATTTTTGCATAATTAGAGAGGAAAAAATAATAATAAATACAATTTTAGAGGTACTATTTACAATTATAATTTTGTAATTTTGAAAAAATATATATATTTTACATCATTAACATTTTTACACAACATACAAAACTTAAATCATATATATATGATCTCACAATCATTAATGATCTAATTCACTCAAATATCCTTACATATTATAAATTGGATAACTTTAATATTGGAAATGAACATTTTTTATATAAATTGGGTGAATTTTGATTTTTTTTCATTGAAAATCTTTTTTATAAGTTGAAATCATATCTCCAAGTTGATATTTGAAACTTTTTTGTGTCGTAACCTTGGCCTTGGGCTCGCGACAAAGGTAAAAGCTTGCAAAGATGCGAGCCAAGAGTGAGCCTAGGAGTTACATTTCATGCTCTCGAAAGTGCAAGAAAGTGTGAGGGAATGAACCCCCACACTCCCAAATGAGCTCCCACTTTGGAAGTTGTAATCCCAATGGACTCCCAAATTTTTAGAGAGTGATTGTAAGGGTCAACACTCATTGGATTGAAAAGTTCATTATATCATCGAGAAAATGTTGAAACATAGATGTTTAAAATGGGCTCACATGACCCATTTGAGTACTTAAAACATAAGTTATGGCCAAAAGAAGAGCTGAGAGTCAAATTGCCAATTTGACTCTCGACCACTAAAAGTCCAAAATCACCCCAATTTCCTTGGATGCAGGTGGCATGCCACATATTGTTGAAAAGCTCTCGACAAGAGCTATAACTTTTCTTTAAACCTCACATTAATCGAAGGTTTACACACAAAGTTATGCGCCTTTAAAATTACAAAAGTCCTAACTTTGAGAAGCCTCAAATGGGAGTCCAGGGACAAAATGACATTTGGGTGCTGGCCTCGTGGCCAAGCATAAAGAATATTATAAGGGGGAAGGTGGTGGATTCCCCCAAGTCCGAGTCGTGGTGAATCTTGTGAGTCCGTGTTTGCCTATGGCTCGTCCGTGCACCAAAAGTGTTCCAATTATGCACTAACCAACTTGTTGTTTGGTTTGTGCAGGTCCATGTGAGTAATTGAATTACTTGTCACTTTTCCTAGTCTTCATCCCGGAGCTCCAACACGCCCCTCTACCCCCAAAGTGCTGCGAGCTAGGGAACATGCCCCAACTCCTTATCCTTTCGTTGTTTTCACATTTAGAATCGTAGTTGAATCTCCCAAGGAATTTGGGGGTGTGTCATTTTGATTCGAATTATCAATAATTGACTCATTTCCACATGTAAATTACACATTTTATTGTTGCCCAACACCAAATATTACGTATATATGCCTATTATTGAGAAAGAACCTTGATTATAAGTTATTTGCCCTTTTTCATTTTTTATTTTTTTTCTGAACATAACAAAGATAATTTCAATCTTATGTTCAATATTTAGGCTTTTTAATGTAATTTTAATTTTTTTAATTTAACTGTAGCTAGAACCAAATTTAGCATGAAATTTGACAATATTTTATCACTAATAAAAAAGGTGAAAACTAAAAAAATTACAATTTCCAAATGGATTATTGGTAACCAAAAACCATTGAAGTCTTAATTACAATTCAAAACCACCCACCCAACAAACATTAGCTAATGTAATTTGTGTTGGCCCTATTTTTTGCATTATTTGTCAGGATTCTAAGCGCCCTTCCAATCTAAATCAAATAGAGGATTTGATTATGTGTTGTAAATATCTTTGAAAAATCCCATAAAATGGATCTAATGAAAATTAGGTTGTTTGATGTGGGGAATTTGGGAGTATAGCCTTTGTTGCCATGCCTTCAGGCAACATACCACTCACTAGACTTGCCCTTCCACCACACATATGAACTTGTTGATAAAATTTTTCACAATTGATAATGATTGGTCATATACATATATTGAATTAAATAAGACCATGACACAATCAATCATGTCTATTGCCATCTTGTTCAAGCAATTCATAGTTTCTTCAGTGTACATGGAGTTGCCTTCCCCTCGTTAAAATTTATGCCAAAATAAAACATTGGGTTCAAACCCATTAATGTGCAAAACTTTACCACTGTTTTATGTCAAGTTAGGATATTCAAAGAAGCTATTATAGGACTTTAAGTGCCCCGACTTAGTTCCCACCTTATTCATGGGCCCTTTGTGACCAAAACAACCATGTTTTGGGGTCTTTACTAAGTATACGCTAATTCACCAATTATTAATTTTTTGGCTAGTTCCAGTTCTAATTCATGTTTTGATTGCTAGTCGCCCTAGACTAGTGGTTCAAAATTGTGAGGAAAAAAAAAAAAACCTAACACTATTGAATAACATCAAAATTGGAATAAAAAATTAACATCCAAAATCTATCTCAAACTAGAATTAAACCCCAAAACCTAGTTTACATACGTTCCAATTCTTCATGTTAAACATTGTTAGAAAAAATTGAATTATTTTAGAAAATAACATGATTATTATTTTTGGCAAAATATACTGTATATAATTTTAAAATTTTGATTTTGCACCCAAAAAAAGAAAAAAGTTGCGTTTAGCTTGTTAAATTGTGTGAAAAGCATAGGAAGATTTGTTTTATTAAGCTAAACTTATTAAAAACAAATAAGTCTAAAACAACATATTATCTAAAACTAACATTAAGTAATCTAAACAAAGGTGATTTAAACATGGTTTTTGATGATAATGAAAGTTGGGATGACCACACTATTTTGACATGGGATTATGAAGGAGGAGGTGTTATATATTTTTCAAATAAGGCAAAAGGAAAATATCACGTGGATATTACGTGGTTATCAGAAGATTTGTTGTACAAGGACATCCCCATGACCTTCCATGTCAACATTGAAGGTGTCATGGATGATAAGCATTTTATAGTTTGGAATTACAATGGTGTGAATGTTAAATATCTCCCATGTGCGTTTGACAGTGTACATGTTTTGGATGTCATGAATATGCATGAAGATTTTTTGTATAATGACATCCTTGGGGAACTTCATGTTTACAACACACATGATTATTTTAGCACAATATGATCATAAAAATAATGTCAAAAATAGAAATGCATAATTTTTTTATGAATGTACAAATGTACAAATGCACATTTCTATAAATAAAGTATAGTGGTATTCCCAGACTTTGAGAAAGGGTGAAAGTATAATACATTGTCCATAAAATGTTGTCAAGGTAGTTTTTACAAGATTTTGAAATTTGTAATTGGCCATGTAATTGAATAGAAACGATTGAGCTAATAAAAGACTCAACATTACAATGATATATATAATCACATTGTATGAATTTTAAAAATAATTTTTGGATTGTCACAACAAAACGGACTTTTTAAAAAGTATCCAAAAACTTATAACAATCCATAATCAATGGATATATGAACTTCATGGACCTTCATATAATGTTTTTGATTGAATAAAAGATTCAATGATAATATGGTGTCATAACATTAATATTAGAGAAGACTTTTTGAGAGGATTTTGATAAACAATTTTTTCTATGCACTTTGAATTATGGTTTTCTCCCATTAAGTCCTTTCTTTAATGGAAGTAAATTTAAGAGCTCATATTTCAAATTTAAGTTCTCCATAAGGTAAACTAGGGTTGGATTTTTTTTTATAATGAACTTTTTATGATAACTTGCAAAATGACTTGTGTGATTCAAGGTATCTTGCCTTCACACTGCTTTTGTGGTGTTAATTAAAGCAATTATGGACTTCCATACGTGCTTTAAATTGTTACACCTAATGTGGTTTCACCTGAAAATGAACCATATTTTTATTTTCCAAAAAAAATTATTTGAAGAATTGTGAAATTATTTTGAATGATTTTTCATAAACTTAGGCCACTTTCTATAAGTCGTTATCATCAATTTGGCCATGCTTGAAAAGGTCAAATTCCTTATCGTTTGACATTCATCACATGTGACCTATGGTTCAGGATGTGAAAAACTAATCTTAAACCCAAATTAAAGGTTGGAGGTTCCATTAAATTCAAAATACACAATTATAACCCAAATTAAAGGTTCCATTAAATTTTTAAATAATTTCATAGATTTATAAAAGGTTATATTCAAAAACCAGAAACTAGGTAGCATTGGTCATAACTCACAACCTTAGAAGTGTTAAGAAGTATGAAACCATTGCTTTCGTCATGAATAACAATGTCAAGTTGCCACAGCCCTCCCATTGATCCATAATCTTCTAACCATGGGCATAGTTAAACATATAATAACATGTTTAAACTCTTGGGCAAACCATTTTACGAACAACAACATTTTGAATTTTTGTCACATTTCCAAAAGTAATAGGAAGACTATATCCCAATGTTGGTTAGCACTCATGAGATTATAACCAACATATAAAATCAATAGCCTATTTGAACTAAAACAAGCTTATGAAGGTAAGCTTCATTTCATCTTAGAAGGTCCTTATACAAATAAACAAAGCATCTAAGCACAAGGTGTTAAAGAGGGTAATAAATACATAATTCCTATTTTATATTATAGTTTAATTTTGGACTAAAAAATTTATCATGAAAATAATATTAATAAAATTTTCTCATTCATATCTATTCATGTCTAAGTTCAAAACTTTAATCCAATCATGAAAGTATGAAAAAAACATCCAAAAAAATAAATTGGCTATGGAATTGAAGCTTTTCCAAAAAAAATCTACTCTTGTTTCATATTCTCATCAAAATTCCATGGTCTACAATGAATATTCCCATCTTCTAAAAATGGTAAACTTAAAATAATCCTATAATCAATTCAAATTCAAATGATGATAAAAACTATATAAACTAGTTAATAAATCGTAAAAAAGTAACTAGGTAAATAAATTTTAACTAACTAAATGTTTACAATAAGTAATTACTCCTTTAACATTTCCCAACATGTATTTTGAATTATGTTTCGAAATTTTGAATCAAAGTATATTAAAAAAGTTAAATTTGATGTATTTCCTAATCTTGTGGGTCAAAAATTTGATACGGATCTTGCTATACTATAGTCTAATCCATTTGTATTATAGTTTGATCTATCTATGCCTCTTGTATTTCAAATTGAATCAAAGGTTGATTCTTTGTTGTGTTCAAAATCTGTTATTATATTTCTTATACCTCTATTGGTAACTATGCATTTATTTGTTGATCTATTGTTGTCTACTCATGGAACTACAATTCTGATGTGACTTGTATCTGTTGTTATAACTATAGATCTGAAGTGATATGAGTCTATTCCTATTTTGTAGCTTTGATGCTGGATTAATCTAATCTTCATGTACTTTTTCAAATTTGTGTTCCCTAGTTTATATTTACTCTCCTATTTTTGTGGCTGCACAACCATATTCCTAGGAATTAACCTCTTGGGGAACATATTCTAATGGTTATGGATTTTTTTTTAATGCATATTTCATACCATCAGTTTCCTTTTAGAACTCTCTTTTCCTCCTCTAAGGTCTATTAGTTCCTACTTTGTTGTTCTTGCCTCTAATGGTCCTACACCATCAGTCAATCTTCTTTTTTTCCTCATTAAAGGTTTTTAATTTTTGAAATGGAAACCAATTCTGAAACAAAACTTACAGGACAATAGTAGAATGGCATACATCCTTCTTGGGCTCTCTCTTAGCAATTACCTCAATCATGTTTTTTTGATATTTTCCCCATCTGATACTCTTTGACCAATTGAAAATATATGATAACGGCCTAATTAACAAATTCTCCATGATCTACTTTGGAGATCATCATGGCAGATTTGTTGTTAAAGTATTACACCTTATCTTTCTGATAGATAATGGGCAAAATTGTAGCAATCCTATTGACATACTTTGGTTTTATTTTTTAACAACCCATCCTTCATTGGTGTTATAAGTATATGGAACCTTGTTAGCTATGTTTGCTAGAAATATTTTAGCATTTGACATTTTTGCCTAATCCGTTTTTGTTTCACATGTATGGTAGATTAAAAAACTTCTATTAGCAGATGTTTATCTATAATTTTATGTTCTTCTTCCATCGTAACTTTGATTATGTTGTGCTCAAATTCTAGTTTCCAATTGTTCAAAAATTCAACAAAAATATTATGATGGGGAGTCTTCCATTCAACCTCAAATAGACCTACCAAACCAGCTATGTTTACCCATTTTCTCTCCTCTTCTCCAAAACTTGTCTAGAGCATAATGATTTTTAGATTATTATTATAACTCTGCTTTGTAAGAATAAAATTATACCTAACCTCATAAACTTGTTGAGTTTGGACCTTTTTACCTTGGAGATTAGTAACCATTTCTTGTCGAGTTCTTCTCTTACTATGCATTCTATTTAAAATTCAAACCTTCTTTGGAATATGCTCCTATGTAGACTCCTCTTGTTGTAATGGTCCTTTTTGGTTTTTTTGCAAATCGTCCCACTCTTGTTCCTCTTTTGTGTCAAAAATGAAAATTGGACCAACCTATTCACTTGTGCTAATCTCTCTTCTAGGCTTTCTAAAACTATATTTTCTCAAAGTTTCTTTATAAGTTTTGTTGTACTTTTTAATCACTTCAAAACCTTTTCAAACTTAGACAATGGAGAAGATCTTTGAAAAAAAATAAATAAACAAGAGATGGAAATGGCGGACCTCTCTTTGGAGACCTAGATTACAAAGGCAAAATGTTGGAAATTTTATTATGTTTTCTTTGTCTTTCTTGCTTTTCTTCTCTCAAATAGTCTCTCTTTAGATTGTTTGTGCAACTTCTCAACAAAGCTTTCTTTTGTGTTCATTTTGGAGATAGAAAATGATAGAAATTTATTTGTAGAAAACGAAAACAAATAGTCACTCTGTTATTTACCAATTGCAAAAACACCATCACCTCTTTTAATATAATGATGTTTCACTTTTTGCTTTAGGGTTAGTGTTTTAATGATTTGTCATTTTTTCCTATTTTTTGACACTTGTTGACTTTTGTTTGAATTCATGCTAACAACAATATGGGCTATAATTAATGCATGCTGACATAATAACTCTACAAATATGGTAGTGGGTTCTTTTAATAAAACTTTATTTCTAATGACATGGTGTTGTTTACATTACTAATTTCTTTTGTCATGTGCTGAGTCATCAGATCAACAAAATTTTGTTAGGATATTACAAACATATTTGACCCATAATTTATTGGTTGTGAAATTGTGTAATCATGGTTTTTGAGTAGTATCATAATTTGTTGAGTCATTAGATTCACTAAGGCTTCTTTTGATGTGACTATCTAATCAATATTTATTATTTTCTTTTCTTTTCTTCTAAATCTTCATTAGATTTTTTTTCTATGGTTAGAATGTATAGATCTTAAGGAAGTCTGATTCTTTGAACTTTGAATCCTTTTCAATGTTTGGTCCACATATTTATACAGTTTCAACTTATTAACATTGACCAAAAATTGGGTTTGGTTCAAAATTATTTAACAAAAACATATAGAACTATGTTATTGGGTAAGTAATATTATACCTTGAATGGGCCAAACCATCTTTTCTTATATTTTCCCAAATGTGTTTTTTCTCCTTTGGGAAACCAGAGAAGATAATTTCCAAATTAGAACTTATACTATGTATGTTTTTATCGACTCCACATAAATTTGTTCCATTGGTTTTCTCCAACATTGTTTTAAACTTCCAATCTATTATCCTGTAACTTCTCCATTTTTGTAATCCTGGCAGTTAATACTTTAATGGGTTCTACATCTTCGTGGTCTCCACTAATAGCTAGTAGAACATATTCTATTGGTATTAGAGGATGTAGACCATAGACTAACTAGTAAGGTGTGTATCATGTTACCACCTTGTAAGTTGTTTTGTATGAAAACAAAATTGTGGGCAAATGTTCATCCCAATATGTTCTCTTTTCATTAACACTTGGTCAATAATCTGCCAATAACTTTGTTAGTAGATTATGCTTGTCCATTTCCATGTGGGTAATAAGTTATAAAACTAACATGCTTTAATAAAAATTGTTATGTTAGATGTTTAACTATATCATTGATGAAATGTATTCCTTGATTTGTAACTATAGTTAGAGGACATCCAAATTTGGTTAAAATATACTCTTATAAAAATCTAACTATAACTACTATAGTATTGGTTTTGAGTGCCTTTACCTCTACCCACTTGGTTGCATAATTTGTAGTTACCAAAATGTATATGTTTCATGTTAGTCTTCCTTATGGTTTAATTAGACTTATAAAATTTAAACCCCACTTCATAAAAGGTTTATTTCGAAGTGTTGTTATTAGTTTGGCCAAACTTTTTGTTTTTTGTCCTCCAATTCTCTGACAACTATCACAACTTCTACAAAATTCATGGGTATCTTTGAATAAAGTTGGCCACCAATAACCTACATCTAGAATTTTCTTTGCAACAATATTTACAGCAAAATGTCCTTTTGCCACTCCTTCATGTAGCTCCTTAAGAACAATATGTACTTATGAGAAAGTCAAACATTTGCGTAATCTATTGTTTTGTCCCACTTTGTACATTTTTCCTTCTTTCAAAGCAAAAGGTTATGCCTTTTTGGTTAATTTTTATTTTTGAGCTAAGTTTAGAGTTTTTAGCATCTGAATTGTTTTTAAATACTTCTTCACCTCCTACATCCATATAGGTTTTACATAAAATAGTGATGCATCTATAGTCTAATTTGGGACTCCCAATGTTTTTGAACTATCTAGTAATCTAGACAAAACATTAATTACCACATGTGTTCTACCAGGCTTGTAGATTACTGTGAATTCATATTCAAAAAATAATAACAACCATTTGGCTATCCTTTTAGACACCTGTGGTTTATTGACCATATATATGAGAGCCATGTGGTTTACATAAAAGACAAATTTATTTCCCAACAAAAAATGTCTAAACTTATGCAAAACACAAACCATAGCTAAGGCTTCTATTTCTATAGTAATATAATTATGCTTTGCTTTAATTAACAGTTTAGAGGCATATACTATATAGGTTGGTCATATTTACCAACTGCGTTATGTGCTAACATTGCACCTACTGCTAATAAATATGTATCTATGTGCACATGGAACTCTAATTACTAATTTGGAGGTATTAGAATTAGTGCTTCCATATATCTTTGTTTAATATAATCCCATGTTTCTTGAGATTTTGTGGTCCACATAAAGGGTTTTGTCTTCCTCATCAACTTTCTGATTGGTGCCATGATAAAGTCAAAGTTCTTGATGAAACATCTATAAAATTGAGCCATATTGTTAAAGACCTAAATCTATTGTGGGTTTGTAGGTACTAACATATTAACAATTGCTTGAACCTTTTAGGGTCTAGTATTTTTCCTTCCTTCGAAACTATGAACCCTAAAGTCAGTCCTTAAAATATCATAAAAGCACATTTTTTTGGGCTAAGACTAATTTTGTATTTTTTGCATTTTTGAAAACAAAGTTTGAGCTTCATCATATGACTTTCCATATCACTTTAAATGATGAAATCGTCTAAAAATATCTTCATGAATTGGTTTAAGCACTTTTTGAAAGCTTTTTTGACTATTCTTTGGGCCCATTTTTTACACCAAATGGCATCACCATCCAAACAAAAGCTCCCCAGTTTGTTACAAAAATTGTTTTATATTTATTTTCAGGGGCTATGGAAATCTAATGGTATCTTGAATATCCATCTAAAAATGAATAGGCTTCATATCCTACTATAATGTTTATTACTTCATTAGAAAATGGTAAAGGATAAGGATTTTTTTTGGTTGCCTTGTTCAACTTCTTGAAATCTACATACATTTTTTTGTTTTCCATTCTTCTTAGGTACTACCACTATAGGTGATAACCATGTAGCCTCTTTTATTTGTTGAATAAATCATGCTACTAATAGTTTGTCAATATCTTGTTTGACAACTATAGTAGAATTAAAGTTCAATTTGCACCTTGTTTGATGTGTTGGTGGTATTGAGGTGTTTAGTATAATTATGTGTCGAACCAAGTCTGGAGGTATGCCTTTCAAATCCTTATAAGTTTAAGTAAACACATCCTTGAACTATTTGAATAAAATATGAAGTGTTTCAATTTTCTCCTTTGTTAATTATGCATTAACTTTGATGCATTGTGGATTTGCTTATGTGCTAAGATTCAGCTTTATAAGTTGTTGTTCTTCGGTCAAAGTCCAACTTGTTATCTAAAGATTTTGTACTTGAATTTTGGTTGTTGTCTCATCCATTTCAATATCAGCTTGGCTATGATGATCATAGGCCTTTAGATACACCTTATCTTCTAGTGATATCTTTGGTTTGACATTAAATTTTTCTATTTTTGTTGTTGGAGCCACCAGTTTTATTGCTCCTTAATATGATATCCCTTGTTTTGGTTCAATATCTCCATTGATTTTAATCTTTGAAAGTCCAAAACTTAGCAATGAAATTGTTTCACCTAAAAAATGATTGTGCCAATGGAGAACATTTATGGTTTTGTTTCAAATATCAGATCTTCCTCCTACTTTGTTAAACTTTCCATCAAGTCATAACAAATAAGTACTTGGGCCCTCTATATTATGTTATTAGTTTATTGTTAATTGATATTGTTCTGATTATTCCATTGCTTTGAACAATAATCACATTGTTCCCCTAGTCATGTGTAACCTTTGCATCTCTAAGCCAAAATATTCCTAACAACATGGAATAACTAAAGTTTACCACATTATTTTGCAAAACAGAAAATGTGGTTATATAGGGTATGCCATGTATGTGAATAGGACAATTTGTATAGTACATTCTTGTTTTCTTTATAATTGTATGAGGTTTTTAAATTAATATCATCTTACTATTATGTGATATTATTATTTATTGCCTCAACTTCAAAAATTCTTTATAAACCATTGTTTATTAGGTTCTAATTATCATAATCACCTAACATTGGTTTTTAGGGTCCAAGCATGATTGGGATACTGCATTTGAACCTTAAGGACTCACTCGAAGGATTCCCATATTCACCTTTTTTTTCATTTTTCTCATGACCAATTTTACATTTCACCATTTTTCTCATGTCAAATGGAATAATTTTGTTCCAAATTTTATATAGGCCTCTAAAGTTTTTTTTTTTTTGGGTTCATTTATGAAAGTGAGAATAGGAAAATTTATCTAATGCGGACCATGTTCTATCAATGGCCCAAAAATCTTAGAATTCTTTTTTTTTTTAACATTACAATAAAGCATTTGATTTTTGTCACATCCATACATTTTATACACATTAACACATAAGGTGTTTGTGGTAAAAATATTGGGCCAAAAAGTTTTGTTTAAACATTCCTTATGAATCCTTGAACTTTCTTTTTTTTCTCATAAGATGAAGTCCTAGATTTTTTTCAAAGACTTGGTAGGATTCCTTAAACTTGTTCAAATTTAACATTCTATGCATGTAGAATAGTACCTTTATGATGTATCCATCTATGAATAAAATCAAACTTTCAATATGAATGTGTCATTAAGTTTCAACAACATATTTAAGTGAAGGGGTCTTGTGAAATAAAATGGGATAGTTTTTTTGGGTATTTCAACCATGCTTTAACCTTTTAAAAGACCTTTTTTACCATTTTAATCCCTAACCAAGACAAAATGGAAAGGTTTTGTTGATTTACCAAACTTAAAACAAATGCCAAAACCTTCTATCTATAAGACCATTTTGCAAAATCCACATGACCACTTGATAAATACACATGAACATTATACAAATCCACATGAAAACCATTACAATATGGAGCATGCTAGGTATAAGCTATTGTGCCAAATACAATTCACCCAAATAACTTACATGCACCTCATTATGCATAACTAATAAATTTTATAATATTTAAAGTGTTGGGAAAAATATTTTAATGTATTTGAATGACATATTATTTCAATGAATATCCATCATAAAAAAAACTTGTTATTTAAGAATGAGAAGGACCTTATGTCTATTTATGAACATAAGGTTCTTATGAGTCTTACATAATAGGTGTAAGATCCTACTTTAAATTCATTTTATAAAAAAAAAGTGCATTTGCCATTATTAATACAAAATTTGCCTTCATAAAAAAAGGCATATTTAGGCCATTTTTTGAAATGTGCTTCTCTTTGGTGTGTCATTTTTTAGTGTGATATCTTGAAGGTGATTGCTTGTATCATGGGGAAAAAATAAAAAAATAAAAACATCTTTACATAAAATAAGGCTTTTAGGGTCAATTGTTGCCAATATTTCCTCCCCCAAATGTGAACTCTTTAAGCTTGAATCACACATAATGTCAAGTCACTGTAATTCAATGTTACCACTAGCAATTTTATTCTTAAGTTCATACATAAATTGTTACAAAACGTTAAAAATGATGTGTCATCCTAAATGGTAGGTAATGTTAGTTTTATGTTAAGTAAATGTTAAACAAAAGTTAAATATAACATCTTTCAAAAATGAAGATTTTGCATGAAACGTCCAATGTCATTTTGTGATTCTTAAGGGAGTTTTATTTCAATGCTAGATAGCCCTTCAACTTAAAATTTGTTCCCTTCTTTATTCCTTTCACATTTCGTTCCATTCAAACACACTTACCTTTTCCTTTTATTTTATATGTTTGATCAACCCTATCTTGTTTTTGTTTGTTCAAGACTACCCATGTTCAAGAACAACCACAAATCCACAAAATTATATTGGAATCTTAAAAAAACACACAAGACCATTGTATCCAATTACAACAATATGCAATTTAAATAATGTAAGCACTTCAAAAACCAAATTTCCTTGATTTTCGTCTTCAATGTGCCTTGTCAAGAAACATATTGTTTATCTAAGTCCTTTGTTTTTAATAAATATTATCTACAAAACCATACAAGACGTAAGCAAGTCCTATTTTTGAATATAACATATGTTTATTAAACAAGTGATTTGAATGAATTATTCAATCATCAAGTTTTTTTTGGCAAATTGAATAAAATAAAATCCTACTTTGTCTTTTAAATGTCTTGTTTAAGAACACACCCACCAATGACAAAAGTACAAGTCCACAAAAAAAAGAAAAAATGTAAATGCAAGAAGGTCCAAAGTTCACATTATAAAGTTGGGCTGCAAAAGACCATGTTAGCCTATTTAGGAACATAATGAAGTTTTGGCTTCTATTAAAGCTAAAAAAGAAAATCACCTCACAAACCTTAATAAAGTTGATGGATGAAATTAATTTAAAACTACATTAGCAAGATTTTTTGAAAATTTTGTGATGAATGTAAACTATTCAATTCACATAAGGAATGGCCCATTATGCAAGGACAAATTATCACATTCCATATTTTGAAACTTTACAAAAATCTACAACTACATGGTAGGTACCAAACAAAACGAGGATATTGTGATCCACGAACATTATAGACAAAATTTCTCTCAACTTGCCAAAGAATTTTGGGTGAGGCTTGTATGACATGCTTATGGAGTTCCTTAACACAAGACCCAAATTCAAACCACCCATGTGAAGGACCTCATGGACCATGCAAATCATGTCTACAAGTCATCAAGCTTCACCATGGGTGAAACCATCTACACAAACAATGATTCAAGAATTGTAAATGAAAAATGACTATAAAATTATAATATTAATAATGAAGAGTCTTGGATGCATAAAAAATCACCAACTACATTGGTTCAACTTCATGTAGATACAAGTCTTGCAAAATTAATTCATGAAGTGGCAAATGTTACCATAGTTTTCATTTAGCCAATAATAATCACAGTTCCCATTCAACATGATCCCATCCTAAATACTAATCATTTGAAAATCAATTATGTCACAAAAACAATTCATGTAATTGCTCAAATTGTTAAAGTCATTGGGGTGAAAAGGATTTACTATTTTGGCCTTTAATGTGACTCATTGCCTAAATATTTTGTTCAAGTAGTTGGAATGTGCAATTACTTGTCATGTGAATTTACCTTAAACTTAATTTTTTTGAAAAAAATGACTGATGTTTGCTTTTTCTTTAAACTTTAACAAATTATACAATAAACATGTGAATGCATCAAGTAATAACATAACATGTAGATCTAATTTGTGCATTAACTCTTTGAAAGTCTTTTTTCAATATCCCAAAAGAATTTTCAATTACATAACAACCTTCCTATGTTTCCCATTGTAAAACAAATTTAAAATCGTATGCTACACATTTTCTTTGAAGGGTGTCATGATCCAATTAATAAAAGGTTGACCTTTGTCACCCAACAATTAAGGAGGAATCCCATTTATTCCTTTATTAACATCAAACAAACCTTGTTCAATCAAACATGGCTATACAAACGAGACTTATGCAACATTTTGGAATCATTCACATCTCCCAATAGATCGACCATATTATCGAGATTTTTTTGGACTAAAAATTTATAATAATTAGCACAATAATTGAATATAATCCCCTTGCCACACAATCTAATGGTTAAAAAATCTTCAATGTAAGGGGTGAAATGTTTAAAAATCATGATGTGTGTGCCATTAATAGCACCCTATATGTTTAACAACATGCATTATTGCTAAAAATCAATCATCATAATGTGCAATTTTATTCTTAATGGCCAAAATATGAGCTTTTTGAATACAACATTCACAACATTACCAAGTTCATGCAACATTAGTGACATTGAGGATTTCTCAAATGCAAAAAATTCAGTACGACATAAAAACATTAGCAACATGGGCCAATTTTTAAATAACACAAGACACTTGGATTTTGAAAAGGATTGCATTTTTATACCATGTGCAATGTTTCAACAATTTTTAAAAATAATTTGACAATAATCATAAACATAATACATATTTCATCATAATGAAATTATTAACCTATCTATTTATCGTCATATTTGGTGACAGAAGACCATGAGAACCATGTGGTACATGAAAGTGACAAAACTTGCAAAACGATTGAAACTCAATGCTAAATTTCAAAACAAATGGTGTCTTCAATCTACAACTTTTAAAAAATGTTACCAAATGGGACATGCAACCTCATTTTCTTGTAGCTCTTGAGAATATATTTTCAATGTCATATCAAGTTTTTGATTTGGACATCATTTCTCATTATGAATGTGTGAGTGCCTATGTAAATTCATTTTTGAAATGATTGATGTTATTTTAAAATGAAAACATTACCTATTCATAAGCAAGTTGGTGAATTTTTTTTATAATGACAAATAATCAAAATTGATATATGGGGGATTTTTTTGAATTCTTTGTATGTTTGTCCATGGATGAGTTAAAAAACGATTTAAAAAATAACTACCTCATTTTCAAGCCTAAATACTTCATTTCTTTGTTAATCACCACTTCCATTTCGTGTTAACTTTCTTAATAACTATGTTTCACCTTTCCTAATTGCTACTTTCATTTTATAACTACCTCAAACTTTTTCTTGATCCCCCAAAAATGATATCAAAAAAATTTAACATGTGTCTTTTCATGTCCATGAAATGTATATTAATTTAAATTAAATTAGACATTGACATAATTAATGATGAATTATTGAAAAAATATGAAACATAAGAAGAAGAAAAAAGTTGATCATCATTTGTAATGTGTAACAACACATAGCTCAAATTGAGCAATAAATTAATAATAGATGAATATAAGAATCATGATAGAAGAAAAAACTTGATTAAAAACATTGGAGCATGAGGAATAGGGTGGAAAAACATGCTTGAATTTGCATGATAGAAATTTGAATTGCGACTTCATGTAAGTTTGTGTGCCCATTTTTTGTGTTTGCATTTTAAAATTGATGTTTGTGTTAAAATGTTGAAATGTGGAATGTTATTTTACCATTTCATGAAAATCTAACATCCACATTAACATTCTTCTAATTTTGGGCGAATGCATACCTTTAATGCAAATCATGAATATGAAATCATACATCTTTTGACGAAATCAAAATTTCATGCAAAAGAAAGCCTTCGATGTTTTGGAGCTTTCCATGAAAATATGTACCTTATATCCATCTCATTCATATCATTTCTAATGCACATCATAAGGAGAACTAAACATGAAACAAAATCTTTAACTAATACCATGGTGGGCCTATGACACTTGTGGCAAAACCCTATGACATGAGACTATATACCTAGAATTTATTGATATTCTCATTTTGTTTTCACTTGTATCTTTTTCCTTGCTTAAAGGTTTTGATTTGATAACTTTGAACTCATGTGTATTTTTTGATTTTAAGTGAATGATTGGTTGTAGATGAACAAATGATGTAAGATACATCCAATCAGGATGAATGTAAAAAAAATGATAGATGCATGTAAAGGAATTGAAATGGATGACGATGAATTCACATCGCACCCAACCATGAGCCTAGTAGTTTGACCATCTGGGTCATGGCTGACCGCCTGATGTCGCATGAGGTATAGAATATTTTTGGTCCGGGCGGGCTTGCTAAGCTAGCTAGCACGATAAGTTGTGGTCACACTGCCCGGATCGCCAATCTTATTAATGGACAGAGATTGTTTTCACGACACGTGGTAGAAGAGGAAAATTCCACGTTGATAATGCCACGTGCGTTCTACTCCTGGGGCGGAGGAAGCTCTGTCGGGCAGGCAGTGCTGCGCTTTGAAAAAGGCTGCAGTCTGGCAATTGGCGCCATACTCGGGGGTGACATGGAAAGTGGCCTTGCCCGTTACATTAGGCAGGTGTGTAGTTTGTTTTTAGGGTTGTCGGGGCTGGCGAGTTGGCTCCTCAAGCATCGGCCCGGAGTTTTGGCACCGCCCTAGCCGGCCTCCTCCCTCAACCCTTTGTACTTCTTCTTCTTCCGTCTTGTTTCCTCGCTCGCTCGACTTAGGACCCCGGCTTTTCCTCCTCCAATGTAAGCTTACTTGTCGTGTATGGGTGCTTGTGAAATCAAACTTGCACACCTCAGTAGTGACCGTTCTTGCCTCGCATGAGCTTTGCGGCTCCAGTGCTGTTCTTCTGTCCCAACTGTGCCTGTTGTTATAACATCAGTAGGGTGTGCAGTGCAGCAAACTTCTTGGAAGGGGTATGACGGGAGTGCACACGACTCGAGATAGGATTGCAAGGTAGGGGTCGCGGCTGTTTTCCGTATTTGGGGAAAGCGTCTTTTTTTTTTTTCCTGGGTGTGTTTTTCCTCTGCCTCTGAACAGAAGAGAGAGTGTGATTGAGAGATAAGTAGGGGAAAAAGGGGGATTGATTGAAAGAAGGGAAGCGACAGTGGAACCCCAGTATGCGAGGAGGAGGAGAAGTAATTTTCTGAGGACAGATTTTGAAACTCCGGTATAATTCTTTTTGAAGCAATAGTGAATTTGCATCATCTGTTGGAAGCGACTTACTTCCGGACGAGGGGGAGTGAGGTCGACAGACTTGGAGAGCTTGTGAGCCAGGCTTTTGGGGGGAGGGTGTTATGTATTCTTAAAGGAATTGTAGAGCGGAGAAGCCACTCGCTCTCCTTCAGTTGGAACCCAGCCGCAGAAGATTGGGAGGTGGGTTGGTTTCCCACTTAGTCACAGTCGCAGAATGTGAGGCACAATTGAGTTCTAAATCAGGGACAACAGGTTAAAGGGGATGCCAGAAAGCTTTCCGAAGCTCCTGTAATCATCACAGTCTGACGGAGAGCCAAGAAAGCTTAAGAAAGAGAGGTAAAGCAGTTGCTGCACATGGGATGCACAAGGCATGCAATAAATTGAGGTGTGTAGAAAGTGAGAAGGTGAATGGGATTTTTATTTCATGTGGTGGGTGTGTAGAAAACAGAAGGTAAGATATTGAGAGAGGAACAGAAGTGGAGAGGGTCTAAGAGACATGCAGAGATGGTTGATAGTGACATGATGAATCTCTTCTATGAATCTGAAGAAGCAAGATGCAGCTCACAGGGAACGGTTGGGGGACCATAGTATGTTGCAATTGGATATAACATCTGTTTCACAAAGTTTGTAGTAGGTCAGCCAAGAAGAAAATAGTACATGATGGTACAGACTTTTGGTCATGACATCTTTTGAGGAATTTGGCATGTGTTTCTACAGAATCTTTTACGGAGCTTGGTGTATTGTGGCAAAATTTGTTCCTTTGAAGACAGGAGGAGACATCATATCAGATATCCTACTTGACTGGAGACAGTGAATGCTTTTGCAGAAGATTGTCACAAGCATTTGTTGAGAAGTACAAAGCCTATGGCAGCTGTGCAAATGCACGAAAATTGGAATGCAAAGTGCATTCCAAGGAGATCATTCTGAAGGTGAAGCAAACACTGTAGCATAGTCAACAATATTGGCAGAAGGGTAGAAGTGGGGCTGTCCCATGACACAAGCTTAAACAATACATGTATCTTGACCAAGTGATTCTTTGTGTGCTGTTAAATTTGATGTTGTTGAGTTGATCCATTTCAATTATGGTGAGAAGGAGAGGAGAATGCTGGAAAGTAGCAATCCAGGCTTGGTAATGCAACCAGCCATCGGTATTTTGGATGAATGATGCCATGGCGGAGGGACAAACTAGTGCAGTTGAACCAGAGAAGCAGGTTTCTTCTCTCTTCACTCAGACCACAGAAGAGGAAGCAAGACTTGCAGTTGCAGCAGCAGCAGCAGTTCGGCCTCGGCCATCCATTGTTGTCTCTGCCAGGAACCTGCAAAGCCCCACAAGTTTTTATAAGTGGAGAAGGCAGCTGCAGAAAGCTCTGAAATGGCCTGTCAATCATCGGGATCAAGCTCAGAGAAATCTGTTTAATCCTGAGGTGCTGACTCAGCAGAAACGGCAGTGGAGTGAGCTACAGATTCAAGCATTGGTGATCTCTCCTTCCTTTTCCGGTGGCACCCCTTTCGAATCTGATGCAGTTCTATTCTGATTTTCCTCACCTATTCAAGTATGTGGGCAGGTCTTGATTTGCATGGACTTTTTGGGCAGTTATTGAGCAGGACTTAGTTGTGTTGTGTTGTAATGATCTTCATTATCATGCCATTGATGCTAGTTCAGATCAGCCATTTGTGATCTGAGAAGAAAAGTGTCCGGCTCCAGTTGCTAGCAAGCTTGAGTGTTATGCACCAGAAATATACATTCCAGGTGTTCTATTGGACCTGGAGATGTAATGAGCTTGAATTTAGGGCACCAGGGGTGCAGTAAGATCCTCAACAAGGTTTCTCTACTCTAGATATGCATCACTGTGAAAGCCCTGAATTTATAACCAGATTAGTATATTTGTCTAGACCCACTATCAGGAGTTCATGAAGTCTGTGGTGGAGATAATGCAGCTAACCACTGCTATTCATGATGAAGGTGATGGTCTAATACATTGTGAGTGATATGACACTCATTTGTGTCTTGTTTGTTTTGGTCTAGCCTGGACTGACATAGCTGTTACCTTGGATTTGTTTATGTGGAGTGTTATGTGCAATGTCATTGACCTCAGCATTGGTTCACTAAAGCTGATATGTTGTGGTTCTAGGATCCTTTCACCTGTCTCAGGAATTCATCAAATGAGCTGTAGAAGCAGGTTATTTTTTGTCTGGTCTGAGTGCAAGTTGCAAATAGGTAAGTGGTCACATAAGGAGCTCAAGTAACTTCTAAAGTAGATGCATGAATCTGATGGTGGAGATTCTGCATGTGCAGGAGCGAAAGCAGCAAAAGAAGGAACCAGTGTCCATATTTGAGCATTTTGTAGTGGTGGGTTTGCACCCTAATTCCAACGTTGCTGCCACAGAGGCTGCATTTGCCAAGAAGAAGACATGGCAGCGTAATGTGGAGAAGGCAGAGCACTTGAGTGGAGAGGTCCTGAAGTTTAAAGGCCCCCCTGTTCCTGCTTTGGAGGCACAGGTAATCTTTCTTATTTGCAACCTTCAACAGTAAAGCTGATTGTTTCAGCTGGTCAATGCCAAGGTGAGTTTGTCAAGTGGACATGCTTAATTAGTGGTGCATGTTTGGTAGATGCACCAATAGAAATGAGAATTACTGAAGTTCTTTCCAACTTTGCATCTTCTCATCATGGTGAGTTCCTGATATTGGATCACTAAAATTGTTTTCTCTATCTTCTCCTTTTATTGCAGTTGTTATTCAAGTATCCCCTTGGCAAAGGATTGCCTTTAAAGACTAAAGAGTTACCAGACTTTTGCTTTCCTAGTGGAGTGGAGGTAATTGGGTTACATGTTCTTTTGTCTTTTACCTTGATCTATGGCACTTGTGTTCTGCATTTTCTGTCAAAATGTCTTCCTGCTATCTCCTGATTTTAACTAGCTCAGCAATCTTGGAGGGACCTCCCATAGATCTGGACATGGCTTAAGTTGGTCAAGAGCAGAAACACCTGTTCTTGGTGCAGCTTACATGAGTCCAAGGGTTGCCCTAGTTCTTCTCATGACTAGCTGTTATCTCATCAGAGGAAAATCATGTTGGTCCACTTGGAGGTTTTGGGTAGCAGACTGAGGAACAGTAGGTCTGAGATTTCCTGAAGTGACACAGTAAGCATTGTATGTTTTTTCTTCTGTAACATGTGTTGTCACTAGTAAATCCTGTAGAGTTTGGGGTATGCGGGAAGGACTTGCTCTGCAATGAAGGAATCAGTTCCGTTTAAGTCTGGTCTATTCCTGTGTGGCATCTCATCTTTGTCAGGAATTGGTTCCCGAGTGTCTAAATGTCTTGCAGGCCCGGGTATTGGAGCGAACTCCTTCTTTGAGTGAGTTGAATGAAATTATGTATGGTCAGGTATGAAGTCATAGGCTCTGTGACTGCTGTTTACTCCTGCCATTGCCCTATTTTCATCTAGTTGATTTCATATGCCAAAGATAGGTCAGGGCATGCTCTCGGTATTGTTTCAGGATTTGGAACAGGGCAGTTGGTGGTTTTGTTGCACTGAATTTGATTTTGTTTCTTCTAGGACAATTTGTTGTTGTGATCACATGGGTAAGTCTCTTTGACACATGTTGATATGTTCATTGGGTTCTGAATATGTTTGCTCCTTCTGGGGGCATTTATTCTGTGCAGGCACACCAAAACCGTGATGATCAATCCTTTGTCTTTGTTCTCAAGGTTGGTCTTTTTCCTCAGGTTGCATGCAAGTCTGACGCATGTGGTTGAAAACCTCCAACTGTTGTCTTTTGTATGCACAGAAGTCAGGATGTTTCATTGTGCTGGCAGTCATTTAGCTCAATTGCATAGATTCAGACAAGAAGTGCTTCTCTTCATTTCTGAAGCAGTCAAATGGATCCCTGGTTTATCTATATTGGTGACCGGTTAATTGTGTACTAGCCTTAACAGTTGTTGGCCACGGTGTTATTCTGTTCCTATGATTGGTGTTGATTCCAGGTAGCGGACAATGCAACGTTGTATGGTGTTTGTGTATTTGTTCCGGAATTAGTACAAAGAGCACCTGCCTTTCTTGCCATGAACACCGACCTTTCTCCTCCTCGATCAGTTCGAAGCCGGTTTTTGGTTTCTGCCCCACGCTGCTATTGCCTCCTTACCCGACTGCCTTTCTTTAGTCTTCATTTTGAAGTTTTAAACAGGTAAGTTTATCTTGTGCCTCCCTGTTCCCATGTGTGCACTTAGCAAGAAAAGAAGGATGTAGTTACAGTTCCAGGCTACTGCCATTTTGTTCTCTTCCCTGTGACAGTAGGACTTAGTTTTGGTCAGTAATGATAGTATACTGCATAGTAGTTGCATCATGTTGCCATGGTTATCAGCAAATGTGTTTTGTGGCAAGTAGAATACTGACTTGTGTGTGGGGTGTGGGTATTTTGGCTTTGTTCACAAGCATTATTGCTCAAGAGCGACTGGACAGGATCACAGAGTGTGTAAATGAGATGAGTCTTGCTGAACAAGTACCACCCATGGTTAAAGTTGGAAGCAAGAATATAAGCAGAGGGGGCTCTCCCGCTGTGGATGACCCTGATGGATGGATGGAGAGTGCCATACCTGTGGATAGTGTCTTAGGAGCAACAGCAGCAGCGGCAGGTCTGATATCAGAGAGTGAGATGAATTCTTTTTCATTGAGGGTGTCAGGCCATATGTCTCCAGACACTGCTTCTGAGTTGGCATCACCTCAAAGCCTTACCCCATTGGCACAGACACGAAGGGAAGCTTGTGTGGGGGAAGGGGTGCATGGTGAGGCCAATGAAGGATCACTGTCAATCAGCAGGTCTCAAGGTGGCATGGAGGTGCAATTCTGAAAAGCCGATTTCAGGCTCAAAGCTTAATCTACTTTTGCCTTTTCAAAAGTTGAGTCAAGGAAAAAATAGACATCCAAAGCCTAGTGACACAAAGGCACCTGTTAAGGGTCACACACTGTCCTGATGGCAATCAATTGGGTTTGGGGATGAAGCTTTTGATAGAAGCAATCTGCCAATGCACCATTAACACTTTTTCTTTGTGATATGCTTGAAGTGTGGTTATTAGTAACAGTTTTTATTGCATACATTGATAATTTTAGTGTCTGCAGATAAATTGCAAAAGCTACCTCTACAGGTGAATCCAGAGGAGAGCGCATCCAATGGGGATATGGAGAATCCTTTGTCAAATGCCAATATTGACAAAACCAAGGATCTAGGGTCAACCTCTAGCGTGGGGACATTTTCTCTCCAGTCAGGCAGAGGACATGAGCGGGCTGATAGTTCGGAATCAATTTACAGGTGTCGATGGCATCAAGTCCTTTGGAGAGGGTGTTGTAGATCATTCCATGATATCTATATATCACTTGTTTTGTAGATTTTTTCCAAAAAACTTGTCTGTTCAATGTGGTATTTGTGTGTCAATGGTGTAGTGTTGTCATCTGCAACAACTTAAAGTGTTTATTTGTTTACAAGAATCTTGCTTTATGAGAATCATATGCTAAGTTTGATCATGAGCTGATCCATTTCCTGTTGTGACTGTAATCCTGTTATCAGCAACAGTGGGCTTGAAAACTCCTTACCAAGAGATGACTCTGATGAGGATTTTGGTGAAGCCTCACTGTCTGGACAGGAAGATACAGATGGATCTGAAGCTGTTCTGGCCTGGGCTGAGGTGCGTGAATGTGATATTATATTGTCTCTGACACGTTTGTATGTAGGTGGACAAATGCTAGTCAAGAGCACGAGTAAGACAGTGAATTAAAGCTCATTGCATTCTTGATGCGCACCTGAAAGGGTTATTGCTGTTTGAGGAGTACCTAGTGTGGATTGCAATTTTTGTTAGAATACATTGTCAGGCAGGTAGAGACATATTTGGTTCCCTGATTCTCACGGTTGTATCTAATTTGTTTGGGGACAGGCCAACAACAACAATTCACTGAGAATATTATGTGCATACCGACGTCTTCCTGTTCCAATGAGAGGTGATACAATCCAATTCCAGCCCCTGGAACACTTATCACCAATTACATTCACTAGGCCTGGCAACTTATCCACAGGGGTGACTGGGGGTGGCGTCCGAGACCTGAAAGCCTGCCAAACTAACCTGGAGCTTGCTGAGGTGAACCCTTCCATTCTTCATTCAGAGATCCAGTCCAGAAAAGTATGCTTTGTATGTTTATTGGCTGGATTAATGACATTATTTGCAACTGTTCTGGGATGATCCTTTTGTTTTCAGATTCAACTTCTTCCAGTTCTAAAGATGTGCTAGCCTTTGTTGGGATTGGCAACATTCAGCTCACCTCAGCATGCTAGAGAGTATCTTTTGTCACAATTTCTGTCTCTGTGCTCATGTTGAAGTGCAATGTTATGAGTCTCACCAAGAGTCACATAGCTTTCTTTGAATTGTAGCATCCTGCATTACTGACCTCTCCTGTATTCCCCTTGCTCCCAAGAATGAATAATGTGCCCTTTCTTTTCACTTTTTGTTGTTTGCAGGCACGTGCATCAGCTATGGCCACAGAAGAAGCTGAGGCCTTTGCTACATGGGCAGTTGCAACATTGTGTCGAGCACTTTCTCTTGAAAATGTAGAGACATACAATCTGCTGTTTATGTGTGACTGTCTTTTGTTCATTTGTTGATGTCACATACAGGAGCAGTTAGTGCACACCAATGCATTAGCAGGCATATACATCTCTGACAATGTGGATGAACTGATGGGATGGCAGGTGCTAGCTATGTTTGTGGGTAGTCTTTTGGAAAAGCAGATGGTGGTTATATGCCCCAATTTGGTATGTTATCACTCCCTTTCTGGCATCTGTGTGTTCATTGTTTACAAGTCTATATGTGCATCCAGAACTGCTCATAATGGTGGGACCATAGGCATAGAAATTGGACCTTTGTTGATATGAGATGAACTGTGATTGGCTTTGGATGATGATAAGATTGCAATGTTTATCTGAATTAGGAATGGTATGGTATTTGCTTGAGCAGTTTGAATCAGCTGATGTCCTTTGGGTTGAATATCATGGTCTAAACAACATGTTATGTTATGCTTGATCTATTTATGAATCTTCCAGCTGGTTCTATAATCAGAAACTAGTTACAGATGTGTTTGGAGTGAGGTTAACAATTTGATAAGTATATTTCAGATTATTGAGTGTTTCTAATCTTTTGCTGCAGGGTGTATTGTCTGCAGTGGTTCTCGCAATAAAACCTATGATTCAGCCCTATGAATGGCAATGTCTCCTCCTTCCGGTCATCTTCATCTCCTCCTGATTGCTTCTCTTTTACTTTTTAACAGATTGGATTAACAGACTTGTTAACAGAGATAGATGATCTCTATTTTTGGTGGTTTTTGGTATTTTTTGCAAATTCTTCTGTGGGACAATTGTGTTTGTTTCTTTATTGATCCATCTTTTGTGCCTGGACAGATCTTACCCAACAAAATGCTTGATTTCCTTGATGCACCTGTACCATTCATTGTGAGTCCTAACTAGCTCATTTCTGGAAAGTAACTCTTTTATGTAAATACTCATAAAAAATGCTAGTAGTTGCAATACCAAGAAAAGCTGGTGATTTGAGCTACTGTGGTGAATAAGAGAGGTCGATGAAGGGCATTTCTATGGTGCTTAAATTCATATATGTCACTGCATATTGTATCTCTTGGTGGACATGACTTTTTACTTGTCAAACCTCAAGCTCTTAACAAGCTTGTTGAACCTGCTTGACATATGGTTTAGGATCTCATGCTTATTTCTTTATACAATGTCTGTCATATCTGGAAGGTGGTGAGTTTGACACTTGATTGGAAATTTCAGGTGGGAGTGCAGCACAAGACTGCTGAAGTCCGATCAAAGTCATCAAATCTCATACGTGTCAACGTCTACAAGGACAAGGTGTGTTTTGCTATTTAGTTGGCATATACTGGTAATGACTGAACTAGAGTCCAAGAAGAGATAGTCTTGGTTAATCTTGAGAAACTTCAGTGCCATTGTGAGATTATTGCAGGTGACCATGTCATCAATGCCACAGCTGCCACGCCAAAAGGAACTCATGTCAGCCCTTGAGCCATACCATGCAAAATTGGCAGCTGAGAAAGCTTCAGCAAAAAGACATCCAGTTCATCAATCCAATGGAGCTCAGGTATGTGTGTCTAGACTGGTTTGAAAGAGGCAAAGAGCTTTTTCCCACGCTTAAGGTCAGTGGAAGCCAGTTATGAATCATGAGTGCCAGGATGTTAAGGCACAGGACAAAACCATTTACTCTGTGTTACCATAAATAAGACTGAAAGTTCCTGGATGTTCTAGAATGTCAGATTCTGAGCAACTTAGGTAAAAGCAATGTTTGTCCAATGGCTAGTCAGCTTTCCATTGGGTGGGATGCAGATAAGTGCAGTAGAAGGTTTCCTGGCAGTTTTGAGGAGCTATTTGGAGTCATTGTGTACCAATCTACGGTCACACACTATCACTAATGTGCAATCAAACAATGACAAGGTAGGATATATGGTCCTCTTTAGCAATCTTGGTTCCATACGGATGACTTGCTGAAATGAGTAGTGGTAAAAAGCCAATCAGTGCAGTCACATGGTCTATACACACTTAAAACCAAAAACTATTGGTGGTTACATCTCCACAGTTTTAGGTGTACCTTCTTTGTGAAGCTTGACCTAGACAGCTCTTGTTGCCTGGATGTTCTTGGATAAAATTTTAAGCCATGCTGCAAATTTTGTCTCCATATAAGACCAAGGTGAAATAAGAACAACACATAGTATATTATGTTGAGATATCCTGAATTAAAAGCCTTGGCTTTCACAAGTCTTCTTTGGTTTGTGCCTAAGTTCAAAATGGAGGCAGACAAACACCCTCATTGCAAAAATTTCCTGCTGATCTTCCAGATCTTGTGAACTGAAGTCTCCCCTAGTCTATTAGGCATCATTGATGATTTCCCTTGCATTGCAGCCAGCAGCAGTGCTCAGTTGTTGTAACTACATTCTTCCATTGTCCAGTTGTCCCTCTTTGCATGTGCTTTTTGTGTTGGAGTCCTGACAGAGTGGCATAAAAAAATTCGTGACCTTGTTGAGACCAAAAATCATGTTTATTATCATGCACATAGTTTCTGAGTTTTAACATGACAACTGGAAAAACAGGTATCACTTTTATTGAAGGATAGCTTCATCGATTCATTCCCACCCCGGGACCAGCCATTTATCAAGGTACAGATGGACTGACTTGTTGTTTGAGATCCACTGCATGTTGTCAGGAAAAGGTCTTGTGGATTTCTAGCTGACATGTATCAAAATTTGATTAAAATTTGCCCTAATATACAGAGCTTGCCAAGTTTAGTAAAACACCTAATTCCCATCTGGAGAGTCTGTTCTTACAGAAGGTTTCACACTTCAGCTTTTTGCAGATACACAGCTGTTCGCAGTATACACAGATGCAGTGTTGTCAAGCTATCAACATAGTTGAGATTCCCATGTACACTAACTTGTTTTCCCTATACGGAGCCAGCAAAAGGGGTAGACTTTTAAGTTACCACATGAAGGGCAAATGTCAGAGTTTGTAGATGAGAAAGAATCCGACGATATAGTGTGGTCCATACCTATTATTTTACAGTCCTTTTCACTTTTCAACCTCATCTGTGGTTGAGAAATCAGGGTGGGGTTTGTATCCACCAGAGAGAGCTAGGGATGCCAGATGTAATATGCTAACTACTAGTGGAGAGTTCAATCTTGCCATGTTGCAATATTTGCAATTGGTATGGTCACACGTTTGGACATACAGGGACGCCTGTGCCACAATGTTGAAGATAATGATTTGGGTGAGGTTTTTTTCCTTGGAATAGGTGCACTGTAGATAGCATACTAGTAGCCATAATTGAGGCACAGTCCTGGATCCACTTCTTTAAAATGTCAATAGGAAGGAGTCTCCAGAATGCTAAGTGCACAGGATGGAGACTTAACAATAACTCAATCAGTGTACCCTAAAAGAGTGTTTATACATGGCCTCCCACATCAGCATCTTGGGAGATTGGTGCAGCTGTCTACTTTTCTGTTCTTTATTTGCAACATACCTTGCTTGGATTTGCCAATTCAGGTATCTTAGGAGATGGATTCTCAGGAAATTTCTCACAATACTGAAGAGTCTACAACTCAGGAAGGCTTGTGCTTAGTGGAGTCCACTAGATGAGGATGTAGTACAAGACCTCAAATTGCATCTTCAGTCTTTTGATGAATTTTGACTGATTCAGGCCATGTGACTGAGGAATGAATTCAGTAGTAATATCTGTAGTGTTGATTTTAGTGATGATCAAGGGAGAGACCTTTTAAGAAGAAAGAACAAGCAATCTGGTACATCAATGTGAAAAATTTGAAAAGTTGAGGAATAAATTAAAGGGGGTGGGGAGGGGGGGAGGGTTGGGGTTTTAAGGCTCAGTTATCTTGTTCAAATTATCAATGATTTAAAGTGTCAATGATCTTATCATCAATGGTGAACTTTGAACATCCCACAATGATTTTTCCACTTGTTTCATGACTATTTAGATGAGAATTATAACCATGGTCAATGTTTTCCCTTGGGGGTAACAAAGAGAGACCTTTGAATCATCCATGATTCCATAATCAATCAAATCGTATGCAACAACATAGAGAGTTCAGATAATTAACTTGCTGAGATTATTGCACCAAGAACCCCTGCTAATGAAAGGTGTTGCTATTCAACACTGGCTGCTATGTATCCAGATCCAAGTGCTGATTAAATCTGTTTAAGGTGTCCATTGGCTGATACAATGTGTCACATGTGTGATTGAGCTACCTGGGAATTTTTTTTGAAATTGATTGTTTGTGTAAGCTTGAATATAATTTATGATTGTTGACCACAACATCAAGACAGTCGAAGCTTTTACACAAAAAAAAGAAGTGATATACAATCTAAACTTGGGCTGTATGTTAGTGTCACTACTAGCAATGATCAACTAATCAATTGATGAAAAAATGAATTAATTTTGTGAAAATTAACTTCTATTTGAATGCATCTATGCACTTTGAACTGAATTCTTAAATTGAATTCAAATACATGGATTGGAATAGAATAGAATAGAATAGAATTCAACAAAATAGAAGTCAATAATTGAATTAAGATTGAAAAGAAATGGGATGCAAATTGATAGAAAAGGTATTCAAAATCTGCTCATGATTATCGTGTTGGAAAAGAAAAGAAAAAAGTAAAACACAGATATGAAAAGATACTTTTCCATGCCTCTTTCCTTGGGAATGACTAAACAAATTCCAAGCTGGAATTTGCTAAAACAAAATACTATAGGATCCTATACTCATCTTACTTAAACCAACTCCAATGAATCATTGTCATTGAAATATGTGAACATAAGGTGTGATTTTGCTTTTTCAAACTCATCACTAAGTAACAAGTGAAGGGAAACTTATGGCTTCGCATTAAAGCCATAAGTACCTTTATTGGCCCTGCCTTGGTAGGCAAGGATATTGTGTTGAAAACCATTATAAAATATAGTAGTTTCAAGGTGCTTTACCCCTACATAGTAGCCTATTCTTTTTATAATCTCATCATTCAATCTTCCATAAGTGTAAGGTGAGTTGTTGCATTCACCAAATAAATGAAAATATTATGTTAATTTTATTTATTTATAACATAAACATTCATCCATTATGAATAAAATAAATAAATGGTGTAGACCAATATAGATGTAGGAGGATCACTATTAATTGGCTAGGATTTTAATAATTTAGGTTTCCAAGTTAAACAATGCACAACAACTATGGGAGAATGCAAATCGACGTAGGGGTTTCTTGTTTGTCTCCATATGAAGCTCTACCATTGTGATGATTGGCAAGAGCCAATAAGCTTTATAAAAAGGTAGGCAAAAGATGGAGAGCTCCTAGTATTGGAGATTGTGTAGAGCTTGGTTCATCTTCATCTTTTGATTTCTTTGAAATGTAAAGAATGAGGTACAACAAACAATGGAGCTTGTGAATGGTTTTGCCAACTAGTGTTACCAATGGAAATGGGCTTCATTTCACTTGTGCTACCTCCTTTAGATGTCTTTCCAAAACAAAGGCTTTGGCCAAAGTAATCTCACTTAAAACAATGTGGTTAAATCCTCGTTGCTCTTTCCATGTATAGTAACAACATGAGGTTGGATGCTACTATAGTAAGTGCATGATGTTAGTTGCTAAGTTTAATTGTTGTTTCTTGGCACATGGAGTTTTCTTGGTTCTTGGAATGTAAAGGTTCTAGATATAAGGGTTGGACTGTATATATATATAAAGCATTCTACAATGCATATGTAACTCAATGTTTTATGAAATGTGTAATGATTATTGTGCCCTTTGATACAGCTCTCAAATGTCATAAGATTTGTTTTTTTTTTTGGCATGTTTAAACCATAGAGTTTTCATGTGAATAAATTGCTTTATATTTATAAGTTATGGGCCCACAACTTGTTTCCAATGCAAGCTGCACCTAGCAAGTTGTAATATTATCTTTTCTTTGTTCTATTGTTTCAAGCTATTATGCCTACAATATTTTTGTAAAATCAAGTCGTCATTCTTGTTTTTTTTCCGTTGTTGTTGTTAGCCATGGTTGATGTCAAGGATGCTTTAAGAAATATTACTAGATTTTTGGGGCAAAACTTTCACATGTGGCATTTCCAGATGAGGGCTTTATTTCTTGGAAAGGAGTTGATGGATGTGGTAGATGGCACAACTTTGAAACCTCCACCATTAAACATGATATGTCTTATTACATGGATCAAGAAAGATAGTCAAACAATGCATCTTTTGTGTCAAGTTGTTGAAGAGAAGATCTTGAAATACGTCATGAGTTGTAGGACCTCAAAAGCAATTTGGAACAAGCTGAAGGAAGTGCATGATCAACAGTTGCATGAAAGCATACACCATGTTCAACATTAGTTTTTTGACATCATGATGGAGGAGGTGAAAGCATTGATGAATTCTTGGGAAAGATTGAAGAAGCTAAAAGTGAACTTACCAATGTTGGAGATAATCCTTTCACTGATGACACTGTCATGGCTGAGGTTTTGAATTATTTGCTAGCATGCTATAAAACATTTTCTCATCTTGGGAGAATGTTCATGTTCCTAATGTTGAGCAAACCATCAGCAGCATGGTGGGGTGATTAATCGGAGAAGAAGCTAAGATGAAGGATGTTGAAAATCAAAAAACCAACAAGGGTGGAGGAACCACGGCATACACTGCCTTTTTTTAATCCAAGAATGGTATGCCATTTGAAAAACTGATGTTTACTAGGGAACAACATGAGCAATGGAAGAAGGAGATTGCTGAACAAAAAAAAACCATGCTTAACAAGAGTCAAGAGAGTGCAATGTGAAAAAGAAAACACTTGAAGGGAAAGAAGAAACCACATGTGTGATTGGGCGGGGGGAAAGACCCATCAAACCTTCATGGTGTCAACCCCTGGCCATTGTTCAAACAATTGGTACATGGATAGTTGCTATTCACATCACATGAACCAACACAAAGAGTCGTTTTCAACCTACTAAAACATATTTGGAAAGAAGCAGCTGGTAGAAGGGATCGAAGGAGTGGTATTGTATGCCCAAAGCATAAGCAACATAGTTTTTAAAACATGGATTGATGGCAAGGAGAAGACATGCATTCTCAAGGATGTCATCCATGTTCCCAAGCTCAACAAAAATTAGTTTTCAACATCCCAAGGAATTCAAAAGGGAATAAATATTCTCCATACTAGAGAAGGGTGTTGGCTATTAACCATAAGTGAGGTGGTAGTAAACGGTGTTGAAGAATCTGGCATATACTAACTCCTTATGACCATAGAATCACCATCATATTGTAGCAACTAGAATGCATTCTCTACCAATGTTAGAGTCCTGACACTAGTAGAAATCAGCCAAAATGTAACCATTCAATTTACGATTACATGCGACTTATAGTCATTTGAGACTAGATTTGAGAATATTTGCAACTACAAGACCAACTTTCAATTATTTTGGTCATTTTCACAACTATGATACAACTATTAGAAATTTCATCCCATTGGTTACATCAATTTTACATTTATTTTCATCCATTAATAGGTTGATATGTCCCATTAGTCGCAATAGTCACCAAATTAGTTACATC
>Ga0116229_10000061_pt1 | contig 92864 bp, 58 predicted proteins | sample S1TSphgellanicum_3_FD_87313 | JGI IMG/M metagenome (GOLD analysis project Ga0116229, IMG submission 87313) | Host-associated microbial communities from peat moss isolated from Minnesota, USA - S1T2_Fc - Sphagnum magellanicum MG | ecosystem: Host-associated > Plants > Peat moss > Unclassified...
GAGAGAGAGAGAGAGAGAGAGAGAGAACACAAATGAAGCATTGTCATCCACACTTTGAGAGCTCACTTGGGTAAGTACTAACTACTAATTTTGCTGATATGATGACTTTCTTTTCTACTTTGATTCAATCTGCTCACACTCTGATCCTCGGTGTTTCTGTAAGGCACTCGGAGAAAATGTGCAGCATATGTGGAGGGCATCATGAATATCCCTCCTTAAAAATTGGGAGGGATATTATGCCTACTCCTCAAGTGTAGGAGGGAAATTATGCCTAGTTACAGGTGTAAGAACCCTCCCACTGTTCAGGAGTAAACATAAGAACCCTCCCATTCATACACCTCATGATCAACATAGTTTTGGTTCATGATAAATGTTGCCTCATGCTTTACAATAGGTGAAGCTCATGGGCGAGGAACATTCCCAAAAAGTCGGGTTGAACTCGGCAATTGCCCCATCCTAGGCCTCTTATTTTGAGAATGCCTCCACCCTCGGGCTTTACCCTACACATAAATCATTCCAAATATTGGGAAGACACCTTATATTCATGAATATCCATCAAAGTGATGGATTTTACATCTACTCCTTCCGAGTGGAAGGAAAATAATGCCTATTCATAGGTGTGAGATTCATTTCAATTGTAAGAGAAGGTGAAAATCCTTTCTTTCATAAAATCCTCCCCCTCAAATATTTGTGATAGATAAGGTCCACAAATAAGAGCATTGTTTGCTTGAGGTAAGGCAATAATAAAAGACATCAAATTTTTGTAACATGTCCATTCAAAGGTCTTGTTGTGTGTAATGACCATGAGTGTGTTTGAGGTGAGGTGAAAATCAAAGACAACATCAAATTTTTGATAACATGTTCATTCAAAAGCCTTATTGTGTGTAATGATCATGCTAGCTACTATTCATCACATGAAGAAAAATTGAATGGCCTTTTAAAAATTGTAAATGCACACTTAGAAATGTAAGATGACCTCTAGTGTTAAGAGGGAAGCTGATGGATTTAAAATGCCCTCCAACTACATTTCAAAATCTATGATAGATCATTATGAAGTAAGGAATGGTCATGCTCCTATTCATGATGTTGGGTAAGGCATTAGCAAGCATGTTTAGGTGAACTAAGTAATGCATCCAATGTAATGGGCAAAGGAAAAGCCCTTCCATGACATTAAAGTCTAAGGTGATCAATTCAACAAATATTTTGTAAAATAATAATGTTCAACAAACACATTTTTGTCATTGTTATGTGTGTATGATCATCATCGGAAGATTATATCACATAATTTGGTCAAGAAAATAACAGAATTTGCCACCCCATATTTTCAAGTATAAATTTCAAGTGTAAAATCTCTCTCTTAAGGTAAAGGTAAGAATTTTCCCCCTCTTTATGTCCTATGATTTACATATGTTTAATTTCATATGATATTTAATTTGTGTGTTATAATGAATATAGTCCACATGGGGAGGACAATTCCAAAATGTATAGTTGGACCCATATCATTCTAATTTTATCATTTCATCTTTATTTCATGAATTATCATTGCCATGGGCTTTAACCTTTTCTTTGAAAAATATTATGATAATTATCAAAACAAAAATCATTAAACAATTTACAATTTTGAAAATGTCATGCAACAAAGGAAAATTTTCCAAATTGTTAAATATAATTTTTGGACTAAACTTGGAGATCTAAAAAGTGGATTCCTTCTCCATTGACAAAGTCCCAAAAAAACTAAAATATTGAAGCTTTGTTCATCGCCCATTTACAAGTAGAAGAATCATCATAAATTCAATGTTTATTTCTACTTTCTAAGGAAAATGCTTAGTTAGGTGAATCATTTTTTTAAAAAACTATATTCCACAAAAGTACATTTTATAATATTAAAAAAATTGTGACATCATTAGTTAAATGGTAAAAAAATCCATGTAACAAAAATAATAAATTCCATAATAATAGGAGCCCATATAGATACTCCAAATATATCATAATGCCAAAATCCCCAATATATGACTACACCTATGATTGGGTCACTAATTGTTTAGGACATCCATGATTACATGATTAGTTAGTCAATTAGGCTACATCATTTAAAACACCTAATCATTATTGTGATTTAGTTTTACATTTGGATATGACTATGACTTCTACAACTATAGTGATGGAGAACGACACCTTCATATAAGGTTAAACAATTTTGGTCATTAAATCAAATACATTAATTATTTTACAATATTTATTATCAACCCATTGTCGCAACCCTAGCCTTCGGCTTGTGACCAAAACAAAAGCTTGCAAAGGTGCAAGCTATCGCAACTTTAGCTTTGAACTTCCGACCAAAGCAAGGGCTTGCAAAGTTGTGGGCCAAGAATGAAGCTCGGGAGTCACATTTCATGCTCCCAAGAGTGTAAAGGAGTGGGTGGGAATGAACCCTCACACTCCCAAATGATCTCCCACTTTGGAAGTTGGACTTCCGATGGATTCCTGAATTTTTAGAAGGCAATTACGGGGGTCAAAACTTAGGGGATTAAAGAGTTCCTTATACCATTTGAAAGCTCTTGGAACAAAAATGTCTAAAATGGCCTTGCATGACCCATTTACGTTTATTAAAACATAAGTTATGGCCAAAAGAAGGGCTGAGAATCAAATTGTTAATTTGACTTTCGACCACTAAAAGTCGAAAATTTCCCTGTTTTATTTGCTTGTAGGTGGTGTGCCACATACTATTGGAAAACTCTCAACAAGGTTACAATTTTGCTTTAGAGTTCACCTCAATCAAAAGCCTTCACAAAAAGTAATTGGCCTCCAAAGTCGTGAGAGTCCTAATTTTGATAATTTTGGGACTCCCAACTTAGGAATCCTAGGACAAAATAACATTTGGTGCAGGCCTTATGGCTAGGCATAGATAATACTATAAGGGGGGAAGGTGATGGCTTCCCCCAAGTTTGGGCCGTGGTGAATTTTGTGAGTTCATGTTTACCTGTGCCTTGTCCATGCACCAAAGATGCTCCAACTATGCACTAACCAACTCATTGTTTGGTTTGTGCAGGTCCATGGGAATAATTGACCCTCTTGTCACTCGTCTTAATCCCCATCCCAGAGCTCCAACACACCCCTCTACCCCCAAAATGCTACGAGCCAAGGAACGAACCCCAACTTTGTACCCTTTCGTTGTTTTCACCTTAAACTCGTAATTGAATCTATCAAGGAGCTTGGGGGTGCATCACCCATGTTGTGTGAATATAATGGCTTTCACAAAATGCCACATGTATTCCTTAATGTATTTCTAGGGGTAAAACGTATTAATATTATTTTCATAATTTTCACATTTCATGAATAAAAATGTGGCATAAGAATAATAAACCATGGCTTGACACATTCTTTTCCTATTTGTTTGAGATTAAATTCACAAAAAATGAATATAATTAAAATTTTACAAGATGTTGGCAAGTGGCACCAATCATGAAGTGCCACATGTAATTTCCCTTATTTTATGTTTTGAAATTGCTCAAAATATAAAATAGTGAATTAAGGTTTAGATGTTTTAAAGATGTTTACACATGAAATCAAACGAAATAAATCATGCATTAACACATGGCATGAAGTGTGGGTTTGTAGCAGTGGAATTATTAATTGTTAATCAATGGTTAACCACGGTTTAAAGTTTTTTTTAGGGCTTTTAAATTAGGGTTTTGAAAATCGTCAATAGTTTACATTTCAAAATGTTTTGAATGTATCATTTGTTGGCATGTGGCATGAAGTGTGGGTTTGTGGGGGTGGACAACTGTTAATCATTAGTCAACGATCAACCACGGTTTAATGTTATTTTTAAGGCTTTCAAATTAGGATTTTGAAAATCATCGATAGTTTACATTTCAAAATGTTTTGAACATATCACTTATTGACATGTGGCAAACATTTCAAATCTTGATTGATTAACATTTTGTTAGTTGGGTGAATGCACATTAAAGTGGACCAAAATAAGACATGTGGAGTCCATAATTTTACTTTTTCAGAATTTTTAATTCGAATGTTTGGTGTTTTCGGAATGTAAAATTGTAATGCTAATAGGTATGGATTAACCACAATGAAAGGATTTTTGACAACTAAATTTCATCTAACTATTTGAACTATGACAAATTATTATGGATGGCATAGTGATTAGTGGTAGACTAGATTGTGATAAGACATTTTAGTCGGTGGCCATGGCACCTCCCACTAAACATTTATAAAACTGTGTCAAATGGTGTTGTTCTAACCATTTCACCCTATGTGGTAAAAAAGATTATAAAGTTAGATGGAATGTCCAATTACTTAAGCTTATAAATTTTTAATAACTTGTTTTAGTTCTTTTGAAGTACTATAGAATAATACCCATAGATGTCCACTTTGATATTTAGTATAAACTCTCAAATAAATTATGTGAAATTTCATTATTGAATATGGGAATATCATTGTGACGTGTAATGTTGTGACTTTCGGTGTCATAAGGGTGTAAATCCATAGCAAACTCTACAAAACAAAAAGACTAAAACCAGTCAAAGGTATAAACTAATCAACCAAAAAGAGATGCATGCACATATATATACAATGCACAAGAAGAGGTTGAGATGAAATTCTCATGTTTAAATTGGAACAAAGGAAAAAAAACATAGTGTATGTAAACGGTGGCCGTGTAATAGCCGCTGTGAGCATTTAGAAATCCAGTCTAACTATGGAAGAAACTCTCCCTGACTAAGGAATTCTAGAAAAACTAACAAGAAAAGAAAAAAACTTGGCCTTTTATATAATTGTCAAGAAGTTGAAACCCTAAACAAGCCATAACCCTAAAACACCTAATAATGTATAATAACCTAAAAACATACATTAACCCTAAAAGGCATGATTGGCATGCCCATAACCGATCGTCATGTATGAGGCCATGCATATGGCATGACAGCTGTCGTGACGTGTAGTGTCATGATGTTCGGTGTCATAAGGGTGTAAATCCATAACAAATTCTACTGAACAAAAAGACTAAACTAGTCAAAGGTATAAACTAATCGACCAAAAAGAGATACATGCACATATATATACAATGCACAAGAGAAGGCTGAAATGGAATTCTCATGTATCCCCCCCAGACTTGAGCCGAAAAAAGCATGGCATGGTCTAAATAAAAATCAAGGTGCTATAAGAAAACATGATGAACAATACCAAATGTCGGCAGGAACTTGAGTGAGCTCCAACTTGAGGCAAAATAGATGGTATCCACCATTACAATTATCGCAAAGCAACATCTGATCAACATCATCTATCCTTTGACATACTTAACATGGATAGTAAATGGAGGAATCTAAGTCGACGTGATGATGGTGGGATTTAAGTTTAGCAAGTGGCAAGGTGCACATTTTGGAATGATCTCGAATTGTGCGTCCGTTAGCTCCTTATAATTCCAACACACTGGAAGGCCTAATCGCCTTAATCCTCAAGATAGTGCGACCGGAAGAAGTGTCTAGAGTATCATTAGGTTACCACTAGAGATACACAAAGTCACTAACATCAAATTGTTTCACCTTAGGTTTATAACTACCACCTCGCGTGTGTGCATACCATAAGGTGTCTCGATGTTGTGCAATGGACAAGTTCTCCATGGCCATGGGCATAACCCTTTCTATGATGACCCTAGCCCAAGTGGCTAGGGAGTCCAAGTCCACAACCTAGTCCATTTGAACAACAATGGAAGAGGGTGGAATGGGATGTCTCCCAAAAAGTAAAAAGTAAGGAGAGAAATGAGACAAAGAAGTGTGTTTGTACATCCTGTAACCCATGGCACTGTAAGGTAGGGCTAGGTCCCAATCTTCTTTGTTCCCAATGAAGCAAATTTTCTAAAATCCCTTCTTACATGTTTGAACCATCTTCTCTGCAAGGCCATCAGCTTGGGGATGATCCTTTGAAGTCCGGCGATGGTCAATGAGAGCATGATCAAGTAGGTCTTGGAATTCTCCTCTGAATTTTGATCCTTGATCAATAAGGCACCCAGCACAAGCCCCAAACCTACTTAAAACCTATTATAAAAAAACATGGCCAGTGTTGTATGATGACTTGTTCGGTAACGTAACAAGCTCGACCCACTTTGAAAAATGTTTAATCATAATCATGATGTAGACATTACCCCTAAAGGTATGTGGTAACTCTCCAGCTAATCACATGACCAACGATAAAACATGCCCTGAATAAGGAATGGAGAAAGCATGAACTATCGAAAGGAGAAGGAAGTTCTCACTTTATCACATTGTTCACACCTAGCAATGATGTTTCGAACTTGAGCATACATACCTCTCCAATGGTAACAAGGAGCGAGAAGGCTATAAGTACGCTTAATTCCAAAGTGTCTAAACTTTAAGTGTACCTTCTGAATAAGACCAGGCCGTTCATGTGGTGGGAGAACCACTTTGTCGCTTTGTGGTAAGCATCGGACGAGGTGATTATCCTTCCATAAGTAGCATTTGGACCGCTATTGCATTACGATGTAACTTAGGGAGGGTATTCCCCATGCTGAAGAAACCTCAAAATGTCCAAGTCCGCCCATATATCCACAATGGGATGTTCAACCAAGTTACATTGCAATAGTGTAAGATAACTAGATGCATAAGATACATGTACTGCTAGAATCTGATCGAAGTTTTGCTTGGCTTCTGAAAAATCTTCAAAGGTAGTGAGGGGTCTCCTCGACATGGTATCTGCATTCTGATGTGTAATACCAGGTTGGTGAATAACCTTGAACTCATACTCTTGAAGTATAAGCGCCCAACGAGTTAACTTATTAGTAAGCTTATCATTGGTCATCAACCACTTGATAAGTTGGTGGTTAGTATACAAAGTGAACTTGGTGCCATAAAGATAGGGCCTGAAATGTATGACAACCCATACAAAAGTAAGACATTCCCCCTCGTATGAAGAGTAATTACTCTCAGCCTTGTTATTTCGAGATGCAAAAGCGATAACATATTCCTTACCTTCCTCATCAAGTTTGCTAATAATAGCACCAATACCAAAAGCACTTTAGTCATTGTGTAGAATGAAAACCTTATTAAAATCAGGTCTTCTCATAATGGGGAACTCTGAAAGCTTTTCCTTAAGTGTGTTGAAAGCTTCCTAAGCCTCTTCACTCCATGTCTAAACAACATCCTTCTTTAACAATGCATAGAGAGGGTGAACAATAGTACTGAAATCTTCGACATAAATCTTGTAGTAATTACATAGTCCGATGAAGCTTCTCAAAGTGTGAACATTAGTAGGATTGGGCGTCTCCAAAATGGCTACTACTTTGGCCCAATGAACCATAATACCATTTGGCAAAATTATGTGTCCAAGGTAGACTACTGAGGTGAAAGCAATCTCACACTTCTTAGGATGGATCTTCATATTAATTTCATGGAGCCTTTCGAATAACTCCTCAAGATGAGCCAAGTGCTACAGGAGACCTTTACTATGCACTAGGACGTCATCTATGTGGCACTTCAAAAAATCTGCCCCTTCGAAAACCTGGTCCATGACTTGCTGAAAGAAGACAAGTGCATTTTTTAATCCAAAAGGCATCATAAGCCATTCCCTCAACTTGTTGCTTCCATGGAATGTCGTTTTTTTGCGATCCTTCACAACGAGCACAATCTGTTTGAAGCCTTGCCTTAAATCAACAATTATGAAGATGTTTGAGTCTCCAATGTTATCAAAAAAAATTTTAGGGATGGGCATGGGGTACTTGTCCTACAATGTAACTAGGTTCAAAGGCCTATAATCCCTGCACATCATTTTTTTAGTCCATAATCCAGTTAAATCCTTCTTTGTTGGCATTATTATAGCAACTATGAAATCAAAACTTAATGGTTAAATGAAATTAACCTCATGGAACTCTTTGTATCTTTCATCTACTAATTCCTACTTATGTTTGCTCAACCTATGCCTCTTTTTGATAGATGGGTGTCTCATCTGTAAGGTCTATAGAGAACTACATGGTCTTACACCCACTTAAGTCTTTCATTGAGAATGTGAACACATTCTCATACTTAATTAACAAGTCTTTGACCTGGTCTCTCTCCTTCTTAGTGAACTCATTCCCCATAATGAAAGGGTAGTTGGAAACACATGGAATGGAATTGGAAAGTGTGTTTGAAGAACTTGGTGTATTGGGTTTTCCACTATCCAAATGCGCAAATTCGTAGAAGGTTGTAATTATTTTTCCAAAAGCTGATGCAAGATAGGCAAGTGTACTTGGTCGAAATGCCATGTAGTCACATTGCCAAAACTACAAGTTGATTGAATTAGTGTCAATGTTGTGTACATTTGAAAAAGTACACAAGTTACCAACAACCATGTAAGGGCGTTCAGGTCCATGCCTCTCCCCAATAGAGCGTTATGCTCCAATTTAATCACCTTGGTGTGACTAGTAGTGCCAGTTTGGAACCCCATAGCCTTTTCTTTTTCTTTTGGGCTTGGTTCATCCCAAGTGGCTGAAGCATGACGATACACCAGGCTTGGTCCATCTCCCTAAAAGGCGTGTGCTCCTGGGAAGGAGACAAAGGTGGGCCAAGCACCTATTGGTTTTCCTATTGTGTTTGCCAGAAACCAAAGATGTTTTTATTGCCTTGTAATTGGTTGGTAGGAGCTCTAATCATCCAATATGCGAGAAACCTATAGGTTGGGGTTTCTGACGGTGTATCTCAAAGCTAACTACAGAACTGAGAGTGGTGCAAGGTTGGTCCACTAGTTGTGCAGCTAGTGCACAAAAGAACCATATTGTGTTGCATCAAGTAAGAGCAGCTCTCTAAGGTAATACTTGACCAACGTGTAGTGTTCTTGGACTTTCTCCCTCTGGTCAAGCTAAGAAGGGGTGTTCTCAATTACATATCCAAGTGTAGGAGAAATGAATTGAGCCCAGATGATTAATCATACCATGTTTGTGAAAAGACTGGATCTTGTGTCAGTTAAGCCTTCTCTAAATCTAACTGCTGAAAATCCTTGACGTTCCTAACCTAAAATGATGAGGTCCACAAGGCCAAGTAATTCCATATGCTTCTTTTGAATTAGTTGTATGTTAGAGGGCAAGAAAGTGAAACTGGACTTCCATGCGATGGTTACAAACTACTGTGGAAATCTAGTTATGAACTCCATCATTCTTAATGCTGCCACTTGCTTTGCAATAGGATCAATGTCTACGTAGAAATAGCTCTAAACCACCATCCTTGACTGTAATAGGTCTTCAAGACCTGTACCAATATCACCAAAGAGCTCTAGTAGTGTAATCCCTTCATTAGACGATGTCCAGGTGCTTAATTAACAAAGTACTAGCTTAATCAATTCGCCATGGCTCTCCATGTTCTCAAAACTAGATAGAGTTTTGACCAAGGGTTCATGGGCTGCTTTGAACCTTTGTAAAACCTCTAGTCCATGTTGAATATTCGTAGGAACCATCTTTAAGCTTTTAGTAGTTTGGGCGTAAGCTGTCTCCTCTTCATCTCCCTCTATCCACTTGTGGCTAGCTTGTTGGATGTAGGAAATGGTGTGTGCTTCCTTGAGCATACAATGGTGAACCATAGGACCATGGTTCCCATGTAAATCAAGGGGTATGTATTTTAGGTGCTGCCATCAATTTTTTAATCCACTTGGTAATACACATGTTCGAACTAGTTGACAATTATGAAATTTGGTGAAAACAGGGCCTCTTGCCCAATGGACACATTGTAATTGGTGGCATTGGTGACTAAACATCTAACTTGTAAGCAAAGCTCTTGATATGTACCTTCATTGAAGTTAAGTGCAATCGAATTCGAGCTTTCCTTAAGTACCTCCTCTACACTCCCACTAGCGGTGTGAATTTGCCACATAGATTTCCAAAGTTTGGAGTCGAACATGCCCATCTTTTTGGCGAATTGAACCTTAAAAATCACTAGTTGGGCACCTATATCAAGAAGTACCACTCTGGGTGTATGTCCTCCCACCTAGATTGTTGACTCAATTTTGTCGACAATGGTAACTTCAATGGTGATGGAAATTCATCACTAGGCACCACCTTTGGAAATGAGTGAAAGACTTTGTCGAGAGAATGGCTATCCACAACACCTTTACTGAATAACAAATCCATAAGTGAGGTGTTATTAGTTCCCTTCTAATATGTGAATGTAGAATCAGAAGTAGGAGAGCCCACTAGTTTAACCATGTTAGATTTAGTGATTATATTACAAACACCATTTACAACACGTGAACTAATCAAGTGTCTCTCCAAGGTGTTGAATGGGACCCCTGTAGCATGTGGATCAAGGATTGGTAAAGGACTTGACGTAGTGTTCAGGGTATCTTTTAACATTTCAATTATGTCTCTAGTGCTTAACTTCAAATCTTGAAAACTAAACAACAGTGTACTCACAAGCTTTTGTGCCATTTCACGCGTTTGAAATTGGCATTCCATAAGCTGATCAGTGGAATTTTTTTTTTATGTACATGTACTCCTGGGACACGAAAATTTGATGCCCTAGTAGCTTGTGGTGTAATAGTCTCTTGCCCCCTTGCCAACAAGGTGCATTCTTCTTCCGTGTTGAAAGGACTAAAAGATTGTGACATGAATGCTCAAGCTCCTCTAACCCTGGTCATAAGACTTGAACCAGATGCGAGTCCATCAGTCTGAATTACCTGCTTGGTGGTAGAAACTTTGGGTGCCACACTAGTTTCTTATGTCGCGAAGTAGGAAGGGCAAAAAGAAGTGGCAAATTGTGGTGTGAGACTAGAATTGTGTGCACTGGGAAGTACATACTCTCGAACCATAACCTCGTGTGAGAGGCCATAGAATGACCTAGGAGGTCCCTCCCATGATCGTGAACCTTTGTATAGGTTGGGCATGACTAGTTGGTTGGGAAGACTTATTTTTTAAATTAACAAGTTGGGCCTTCAATGATTCGAATTCATTTTGCAGAGTTTGAACTTGAGCAGCATGGGCTTAAAGGACCTCCCTCTTATCAACATTGTGCTCCTTCTTCTTAGCATTCTTACTAAAATTACCCTTGGTGGAGAAAGATTGAGTGGAAGGCTGAAATGCCTTGGTTTCTGGTTGAGGGGTAACGAAAGATGTTGGCAGATTTTGCGTGGTAATTGGAATTGTTTCCATTCCGAGAACTTGGCAAAACAAATAGTTTCTTGATGTCTTTCTTTCCCACAATAATCACAAAAGAAATCCTCGGAAGGAATGTTGCACTCATTAACTTTGTGGGCAAGATTAGGACATTAGTTGCAAGAAGGTAGGATGGGTGCAATCGAATGCACCGCTTTAGCCCTTGAAAAAAAATGTGATGATCTTATTAGTGCAGTTGGTGGAAGCTGAAGCCTTAAACGTGATGGGGGCCTCATAGTACTAACCTCATAGTGTGCATGAACTAGTTCTAACTTTTCAGAAATGTTGTACACATCTAGTAAAATGTACAAGTATCCAAATTCTGTAAAAACCCGTTGCAAAACCCATGCATGGAATGCCAGAATACTTTCCAACGAACGAAAATATCGATGGGCAGCTTCCAGGTTTGTGACGTTCTGAATATCCTCTTTAAGCTTGAGACGCCTCATGTAAAGCATTTTGAGGGTTTCATCCTTCTGCTAAAAGAAGGTGGTGAGCTGCAAAAAAATTTCAGAACTCTTGACCAAAAATTCCAGCTCAAGAACTTGCAAAAATTCCCCATTGGATCAGCAAAAGTTGGTACAATGATGGTGGAAGGAATGTTTGTGATAATAACAATGAGTTGTTGAGGAGAAAGGTTTACTAAAGTAGTTACTAAATCTAGATTATTGGGCATAGTCCCATGATGTGCAATGGTAATTTGTAGTGTAGCTTGAGAGGCGGTGGTGGTGGTGATGGCGATGGCTATTGTCGCAACCCCACTTTGGCCAAGTGTGGGGGTGAAGCCCAACACTTGGAAAAGTTGGAGGTTTGGAGCCCTCCGGGACTCCCGAATGTTCAGAGCTCAACAACAAGGCCCAAAACACCTCGCATTGGGGTGTTCTTGGTGTCATTGGAAAGTTCTTGAAACGTAGATATCTAAAATGACCTCGCATTGGCCATTCGGACATCTGCAGCCCAAGTTATGGGCAAAAGAAGGGCCGGGAGTCAAACTGGCAATTTGACTCCCGACCACTGAAAGTCGGGAATCGACCTCTTCCCGACGTCGCCTTCAAGAGTGCGACACGGCGTTGGAAAGCTTTCGACGAGAGCTACAACTTTGGTTTAGGACTAGTCCCGATCCGAGTTTGGGGCGAGGAGCTGTGACCGTCCAAAGTCCCGGGACTCCAACCCGGGACAGTTTTGGGACTCCATTTCGGGAGTCCCAACAAAATGTGCCATTCGGATGTAGCCTCCACAGTGAAACACAGAGAATACTATAGGGAGTAAGGTGGTGGCTTACTCCCAAGTCCGGGCCGTGGTGAGTCTTGTGTGTCCAAGTGCCCGTGGCATGTCCCAACACCCAAGGGTGTCCCGAACGTTAAACTAACCCTTTTTGGTTGGTTTTTGGATGCAGATTCACACGAGCTAAGCTAGTCCCTCTTCCTAGTCTAATCCTTGGGCTCCCAACTTAACCCTCTACCCCTTTTTAGAGTTGGAAGTCGGGAGCGCGCCGCTAAGTCACAATTTCTGCAACTTGACTTTGGGAAACCCTCAAGTGGGTTTCACCCCGTGACTTGGGAGCGCGTCAACTATGGCATAAGCTGGATTGGGGATCTGAGTGATGCCTAAAATCTTCGAAGAATGTTGTTCATAAACCTCTAATGCCACATAATGCACATAACTAGCTAATTGTTTGAATACGAATGCCTCGATGTAAGTAGCGCCATACTTGAGCTCCAATTCACAAACCATAGTTGAGAAAGTTGCTTTGAATTCCCTCAAAGAAATGGTACCTGCCCTTCCGTTGAACTTCTCAATTCTCCCAGAAGAACTGCTGACCTCCATGGTATATATGGGTGTAGAGGTCATAGCTTGCAGCGAAACATACGGTGATGATGTGAAAGCTAGTGTGGTAAAAGGTGTACCCCATTGATTACCCCCTCTAAATGGACTCGAATGTACCATTGATGTAATGTAACCTGAACTTGAATTCTTGGTAGGAGTTATACTGGATGATAGTGGCGTTGTAGATGTTTAATGCTACCATCATGAAGATCATGAGTTCAAAGAAATTAACTCAAATGATTGTGTGTTACTTTGTAGCTCTGGCTAAGCGATAGTGCTTTCATCATCCGAAAAGATGGTGTTGTTTCATGCCCCAAAATTTTGTAGCAATACAGAGCACTATTACAAAGTTTTAACACAACATACGGTTTGAAAAATACGGTGCATCGACTAGGATGAATGGCGACGAACGAACGTCAATGGATGGACATCAATGGATGGATGTCTGTGGACGAATGTTGATGGATGAAAGGGGCCGAACGAGCGAACGGCAACAAATGTCGAATGGAATAACGATGGACGTTGGACGGAACAACGATGGACATTGGACGAAATGGGGACAAATGTCAGACAAAACGACAATGAAACAGTGAAACGGAACAGATTGCAACTACGATGGACTACACCAGCGGCAACATTACATAATGATCTGTGTCCGCGAACTCTACAACGATAGCGTGCAGGAGAGAAAAGAATTTTTTTTTCTACTTTGTGGGTTTTTTAATATTATTATTTTTTTCTTCTTCTTCTTCTTCTTCCTGAGCTGCTACAAGGGCTACTCACTACATGATTGTAAGCTCAAAAACACACATGAATGCATCATAGCCCGGATGTTAACCTCCAAACCCGTGTATAAAGAAAGCAAGTGTATGTGGGGTTGCATCACCTGGTGCAGATCTTGTACTATAATCAAACCTTGTGTGTGTGTGTGCGTGTTCCCAATACCTAAAGCTGGTAGTAAAACAAGCTTTGGAGTTGCTTGCTCCTTCTTCCCTCCGAAGCTTCGGAACTTAGAACTTCACAACTTGTAACTTGTTTCCAGTGTCCCTTCTTCTTCGTTTACGCTGTTACTAGTTATGGTTGTTGTTGTTCCTATTGTAGTTGCAGTATAAAAGTAAAAAAAGAAAAAGAAGTAGTAGTAACTCAAAAACACAAGAAACCAGCAAGCAAAATAAACCCAAGAAATTCAAAACCAGGAAAAATCTGTCGTTTTCAACATTAAGTGACAAAAAGCAGTTCTTTTAGAATTAAATTGAAACGAAGGAAAGAAAACGTAGTGTATGTAAACGGTGGCCGTGTAATAGCCGTCGTGAGCATTCAAAAATCTAGTATGACTATGGAGGAAACTCTCCCTAACAAAGGAATTCTAGAAAAATTAATAAAAGAAGGAAAAGTTTAGCATTTTATACAGCCATCAACAAGCTGAAACCCTAAACAAGCCATAACCCTAAAACACCTAATAACATACAATAACCTAAAAACGTACATTAACCCTAAAAGGCATGATTGGCATGCCCGTAACTGGTTGTCATGTATGAGGCCATGCAATACGAGCATGATAATATGGCAAGTTTAATATATGAAAACATGATGTAAAATTTGCTTTAAATCATTATTTAAATGGTATTTCTTTAGTATTCAAAGTTGAAAAAATACCAACATGGCCTTAAAAACAAAGCCTTTTAAAAATGCCACAAAAATAACCTTAGTAAAGAATAAATGGCCTAGGTTTTGCAAGTTTGACATGTGTGGAAAGGATTTTGTTCATATGGGAGGCACAAATGTGATGATTATTATGGCAATTGGATATTTCATCAAAGTTTTAGATATGAAATTTGTTGGGTTAAGTTTGAGCAAGTAAATGAATAAGTATAATAGCAAGTTTTGAAATTAAATATAATGTCTATTTTTGGTTGACTTTAAAAGTCTAAAACCTAATTAATGTTTTGTTTTGTTTTGTGTTGGCGAATTACTCCCCCAACCCGTATTATACTTGACCTTCTTTTTAAAATGGATTTCATCCATTTGTTTCCCAAAAAAAACACACATCCATCATGTAAGGTAGAACAAATTATTAATTATACAATCTCTTTTTATTTTGAGTGTAAATTTTTGTATTTCAAAATTAATTTTCTAGAACCAAAGGAGTTTATAAGGTTGATTTTAAAGTGAATCTAAAAAGGGATTGATATACTAGATTGAAAATTATGGCTAAAACAAAAAAATGGAAGAATATGCCAATAAAGATGGACTATGAATTAATCAACTTCAATTCATAATGGAAAGTTTCATGTGTTATATAATGTTATATTTTGTAAGGTTTACATTTGCATTTAAAACAAGTAGCTTAATATGGAAAGACTAAGCTACCATTTATCACAAGTTCAAACCTTTAAATTTCAAACAATTAGCTAGTATGCAACAAATGGCTAAAAACTCAGTGGCTGCTAGTGAATGCATTGTGATTAATTCACTATGAAAAAATTGTGTCTATTGCAACTTGTCCAATATAACTAAAAAATGTCCAATATAACTAGATTATAACTAAAAAGTGTTCAATAGAACTAGATTACAACTAGATTAACTAGTTGCAACTGACATGATTTTCTCATAGTGATTTATAGAAATCCAGATATGCTTTGTTGACTCGAAGACCAAAATGTAATGATAAAAAACATCGAGCAAGATGATCAAACACATGCCCTTGGCTCGCATCATATAATCAATAGTAATAGACAACATGAACATTCATGATGGAAATGAAGGATGCACAAATATATGAGAAGGTGATAAAAAAGACCTCACCAAGGGTTGCATCTTTCTTAGCATGGTGAAAAAGACTTTGAGAAAAATAGAACACAAAAATGAAGTAGAGAAAAAAAATGGTCATAGATTAAACTAAATACTGTAAAATTTGTAATAAGAATTTATGACAATGGCAAGAAAACACCTAGTGGTGTTGGGGTAAACCTTGAATGGTTTCCCAAATTGGAGAACAAAATGTGCATGTTAAAGTTTTGTCCATGTGATGTATTTGCACCTAAAATAGGAACATACATGTGATGTGAATTCATATGAAATTAGGTGACTTTTGAAAAACAAGTTGGGCAAAGGAAAAAAAATGGAGATTAACATTATTATCAAGATTCTCATGACAACAATCTTTACTAGATAAAAATGTGGAACCGAACATGTTCTTTGGCGAGACTTCAATGCCTTGTCCTCTTCTACAAAACATCTAGGATCTCTCTCATTTGCAAGCTCTTCTCTAACCTCTCATTGTAGAATTTTTAAAGCATTCTTACATAAAGTAATTAACAAAATCAGAAACCATCTTTTTTTTTGAGAGATGGAAACAAGTAGATATAACATGTTTACTTGACACCATTTCCTTGATACATGCCAAAGTGAATCTTCAATCACCTAAATAAATTTGCTTAAATTGTTGTTCCTTAAATCCTAAACCCTAACTAAGAATAGATTACATTTGTTTCCAAAATAAATGTTGATATGTGTTTAAACATAGCCATATGCCAAAAACCTTGGGCAACCTATGCAAACTAGTAAATGATGTCATATGAAATTTAAGGTTTTATCTACCATGAGATTATTGATGAAAGAAAATGAGGCATAATTTTTTTTATCGAGTTTATGGCAAAATACCTACAATCTGATGACATTCTTTTTAATTGGCTCTAGTCTTCTCGATGGTACCAAAATGTAAATTCTTTTGTTATGTATGTTAAAGCAAAAAACTCTACATGATGCATTTTCAAATTTTTTTCCATCCATGGTTACATTCATGAACTCTTATGGACAAGAACAAGAGGGTTCCTTGTCCCTTGCACAAACCAAGATTAAATCGTGGTGAGTGTTATATTAGCTGAAAATGGCACAAAGAACTAGAGAAATTAAGTCAAGATTTGTTCCTATTTTCTATACCTAAGTTTATTTTCAGTTTGGCAGTTGTATGTTGCATGGATGCCATACAAAGCAAAGAATTATGCTTGTTGGGCCTAGTTTCCTTCTAAGAAATTGTCACCATCATAACCATCGAAGGATACCAATTTATTGTTTTGCTAAAAAAATCTCAATTTTTGCAACTATCAATTAAAGGAAGTTAACACAAATTGATATTGAAATTGTAGTTGTTCATCCCAAAGTACCCCAAGGAGCTCCACAATTAAATTTTCATAGAGGCAGGGGCTAACCCTCAATTAATATGGTATTTCTTGGGCTATGTTCAATAGGAACTTGTAGAAATGTTGGATAGAAACAAGATTCAAAAAGTGGTCATTACAAGAGAACCTTGGGTTCTTTTATAAACATCTATGATTTTCCCATGGTAGCTTGAATATTATAGCCATTAGGTCTATTGCAAGAAGTCTTTTTAATACTAATTGTGAAACTCACTTAATAGAACAACATGCCATTTGTCATCTTAGGAACTCCAATGTACATAACTCCAAAGGTTGTCTGGGAGCAACCATATTCGATGTCATACTATAGGTGAAAAGATTGGAGACATGGGTGCCTTAACAACTTTGTTTCCACAAAAAAATTTACACTAGGTTTTGGAAAATGAGTGGTCCTCATGTTGATTTAGAATGTTTAATTATGTCTAAATGGGGTTAGGTATGAGTTGTATGTGGGGCAACAAGTTGTTATAAATTCAATATATGTTCACCACATTATGAAGGTAAATCTATTGTTTTCCTTTATATCCCAACACCCTTGTCATAATAAGGTTATGGATTTTGGGGTTGTTATTTTAGTTTCCTGGTTTCTATTTGGGTTACAAAATATCCTTGTTGGTGCTAGTGGCATTGTCAAGGTAAAAAATGCCACGCATGAAATTATTGTTCATTGTATAGTCTATTAGTAAATGAAGTAGTGTGGATAAGGTGTGATTAGAAAGATGTCACTCCTAACTAATGTAGTAACTAAAATGGCATCTATTATCAACAATGAACATGCAAGCATAGCAGTAAGTAAAGCCTTGTGGATGTCGTGCAATTTGTTAGTAGGCAATGCTTCATAATAAACAATGGTAGTGGAGGATGTAATCCCCACCGTGGTGGTGTGCTATGGACTATTGTCTCAACTTGTAATACAAAGCATGACCATCTTCTCATCAAGATGTGCAACATCATGTTTTTACAAAAAGGATCAAACCAAAGACATTCATCAAACAAACCCACTTACAAATGGCTACTTTTGGCTCTTTATATGATCACTTATTATAAAGTCTTGGATTTGTTTTATGTGGGAATTAGATGTGGTAAATGCATAAATCATAAACGTTAGTGCTAGGAAAATGAATAACACCTTTCTAGACCACAATGTTGCAAGCGCACACATTTCTTGATGTTTATTAAACATAACTTCCTGATGTGTCTTCCTTAAAGTCATAATGTATTGGTGCCAAATATAGTTGGCTTTTATCAGTGAAGAGATATTGGTGATGAAAGGGTTTCTTTTATGTTATTTTTAGAGTGTGGGAAAAAGCCTGAGCATGTTAGAACCAGCAAGATTAATTATTTTGATTTAGTAGGCTCATGTACTAATAGAGAGATAATTGTCATTTTATAGTTATGGGTTAAAGTTTTATTGACATTTGTGGAATTCACAAATATCAAATTGAATAAAAATTATTTTTTTGCCTTTAAATATTTTTTGGCAATTAAATTAATTAAATCATGAATTTTTTTTATGACATACATTCAATTTTCCAAAAAATTACCTAAATGCCACACATGGAGGGTGATTTACTTAAAGGTAACATGAAAAAAATGTTCCCTAGATGGGTTTAAGTTGTTGGAAACCTAAACAACTATGTAGTCAATGGGCTCAATTAAAAATGGGTGAAAACATTTGTGGGTGTAGTGAAACCAATTAACAAATTCCAGCTCTAGTGATTTAGGATAGTGTATTAGACCCACAATTTGTACTAGTGATGTGGTTAATGAATTTGAAAGTGTATTTGAAGATAAGCCATTTTACACAACCTTTTAACACATATGTTAAAAGAAAAAAAATGAAATTCACCAAAAACATGATTATGATATGGACTTATGAAAATATGGCCCATTTTAGGCCCTTCAAAAGTCTATACTTATTTTTTTTGGTTAAGGTTTTTATAGATTTTTTTTTACATTTATGTTCCTCTTGCATCAATATATCATATATTGAGTGCTAATTTCCAAATAAAAACCATACACAAAATTGTATGTATAGAAAACCACATACAAAAAACCAATTCATATTTTGCAATTTCAAAAGTTCAATATTATATTTGGTGTAGATATGTTATAATTTTTTTTATATAGATGTATTTTTATTCAACTTGAAATCTTAGCATGCAAATGCATGACATTCTAGAAAAAAATACATCTTAACACAAAGAGCGAGCCACCTTATATTGTGAACACCCTTCTAGATGAAACATGCACATCCATCATATGCACACATGGAATTTCAAATGTTACTCACAAATTAGGTTTAGTTTGAACCAAGATTTAAAACCTTAATCCTACATCAATGCGTAGTCTCTTCTCTATAACAAAGTTTAAACAACATAGGTGATATGCCAAAACCTTGTTCGTTAATATGAGAAGCACCCTCATTAGAATATCTAAGTAAATGAAAATCAAATGATGTGTGAAAACTCCATATTTTCATTAAATGCTCCTTGCACTTTGCATGTTGTTTATATGCAACATGTAAGTACTACTAGTACATTGATCAACAACCCTTAAAACAATGATAATTTATTTGCACCTTAGCACAAGCCTATGATGTTATTACAACATTAAAGTGTTAGTTTATTGAAGTTAATTTTTCAAAACAATTCAAATTTCCCATTCTAGCAATCCAATTGGTCATAGATGGTTTTTTCTTTATTCCCCCTTACATTTGTGCATATTTTAATAATCATATTGGTCACATTTTATTTCAAATATTCACACATAATGATAATTAGACAAAATTTCAATGCAATTCCACTATTAGTCTTGATAATGGGAATACATAATCCCTTTATTAAACAAATAGTTTCACCAAATATGCACATTTTTTTCTTTTGGTTGTTAATTGAACTTTTTTCATTGTAACATTGATTGGCAATATGAAAAAAAAGGATGTGATTTTTTGTTGAATGTGTGATACCTATTGAAATCTTTTATAAAAAAACAGGAATATTGATAGACTAGATAATGATATTGATTGTTTTAATCACACTCAATGGCAAATTTGTGTTAAGTCAATGTTTAAAGATTTTTTTGAAAAAAAAACCAATTCAAATTTAAGATGATAATTAACATCAAAAGTCACATCATTGTCCATGTGACAAATGATGGTGTTAACTCAATGTTAGAAAAACCATGTTAAATTTTGAGGAAGCCATTTAGGTTATATATTTTAGGAAAAGTTTAAGGTAAAAGGGCACTTTTGAATATACTATATAATGTATAATGAAATAATGATATATTTTCATAATGAATTATAGGTACCTTATTTACATTAAGTAAATTATTTTTAAAAATATATAACAAAAAAACCTTTCAAAAATTAGTATTCCTAGAAAAATTATGATGTTATATATGTAGGAACCCCAAAAGGGATGCTTTATGTGCATGATAACATACCGTTAAGATGTCAAGAAGATGGTCTTTGGAGTCGTGGACCTCTTGTGCAATTCTTGTGCAAAATTAAATTTTTTTCTTTTGTTGCTTCAACTTTTGATCACAATTTCCTTTGATTTTCTTGGTTTTGTGAAAAAAAAGATTCTTGGGGTTGTGGAATGTGGAGCTCATTCTTGTGCAATTCATATTTTTCTCTTTTCACTTCAATTTTCGATTTTTTTATGTTACATTAAATTCAACTTTTAAAAATTAACATTTTTGGTATGATTTCAAAATATTTTTTTTTTCAAAACAAAATATATAATCTGCAAGGAACGTGTACATTTTTACAAATTTATATTATTAAAAAATGACTAAGAAAAAAATTTGAGATATTGGGGCAATTTTAATCATTTTTCATAACAAGTTGCAAAAACAATACTTCAAAAAATCATTAGCATGAAAAAATTATACTAGGGAAAAGGGCACGTAGTCCTAATGTAAAGTAAAGCTTGTGGCTTCTTTGAGAGCATTTTGACCCATGTCTAATATTAGTCAAAATCAGTTCATTACATGTTGTAGTTCACTATGTCCATTTATATTCATAATAAATTATTGATGGTCATTTTTTAATCATTGTAAAATAATTGTATGACCACATTATCTATGTAATGACACATCATCATTTTTTCCACATCATTTGCATAATTATTCTTTAGTCATATTTGAAATGGCCTTATCTTAATCATGTTTTTGAATGATTTCTTAAACATCCACGTTACTTTGTCATCAATCATATATGTCATATGGATGAAAACTTGTAATGAAAAATGATGTCATCCTGCCTATTATCATGTCATTATCTATTAGTCAAACGCACGTCTAATATATGACTACAACTTTTTCCACATAGGATTTGAAATAATATCCTATGACTACAATCAATTATGTAGTCGTTTTGAACATTTAATCATTGATTTCTTAGTTGCAAAGGACAAATTCCTTCTAGTGGTTTATCCCCAATACTAAACATGAATGAATTACTTAGCAATTGAACATATCATTGCAATTATGAAATTGAATGAAATGTTTGGTGGCCTCTAAACATTCTTCTCTAATAATGAAGTAGAGGGAATCACCTAATAGCTACTAAGCATTTCATTTGGTTTCATGATCAAAGCGATATGCCTAATGGCCGCTAAACAATTCATTCATACTCAATATTGGGGAGAAACACTTAGCAGGCATTAAACATTTTCATTATTGTTTGGTTTTGAGAAAACACCAATAATAAAGCAAAAGGAAATGTTTAGCGATTGCCATGGATTTCTCTTTGAAATGAAATTTAAAAATATGCATGGAAGCCCCCAAATCTTATTTCCCATATGAATTGCAAGGAGTTGCCCAAGGACCCCTTGTAAATGTTTTTGATATGATATGGAAGGAAACTCTTTATGGCCACTTGGATGTCCATCTGTTATGAACTGGAAAGATTCACTTGGATGTCCATCTGTTATGAATTGGAAAGATTCACCTTTTGGCCATGAAACTTTTTTTTTTGACATGGAGTATAAATTAAAACTTGTGTGATTTAACCTTTATTCATTAACTAAATAATAGTCTTGTTTTGAAAGTTGTACTCATACTCATAACGATCAAGGCATGGAAATATGAATAAAATATGTTGACATTGTTGCCATCTAGGATTTGAACAAGGGTGAAAATGTTGAAATAGAAATCAAGAAGTGTACAGATCTATCGCTAGTTCCAATCCATGGTGCTTTTGGAGTGGAAAACTATATAGTTGTTTCAATTGTGGTTATGTTTGAGTTTTTTAAGTAGCCAAAGTTTTTTTGCCCTACATTAGGTGTGAAGTATTGTGGGTTGTCAATTGGAATTGATTGCTTCTAACTTGAAAATGATGTATCCTTGATGGATGAAGGGATTTTTTCCCCATTACATCGTGGTGTTATTATGGTAGAAGGTTTTTATAATTTAAGGAAGAACAAGTTTGTTGTAGGGAGGACCAACCATGTTCTTTGAGCTTATGTTATGAGGATTTCAATGATGTTGACAAAATCGATAGTAGGATTGGTGAGGTTGGTGATGATGAAACAGATAGATTTATATAGAAGATATAGCTCTGAAGAGGGTGAAGAAGGGAATTTGGGGAGAACCCTATTTAATTTTAGGAATGGGATGGAAATGATAAATAACTCAAATTTTCTAGTAAGAGATAAGTGTCAATGGTGAGGAATTGAATGTGACCTTGTGGATGATGTTGGGGTATTTGTTACAAAAGGACATGTAATAATTTGTCACCAATGGGATGCAATTCTTGATGATCAATTTGGTGAAGATCATGTGGGACTATGCATTTTGTATTTTTTGAATAACATATTAACAATAATGACCATTTGGAAGTGGTAATTGTTGCAAATCATTCTTGATGGGTATTCCTTAAAAAAGTTTTTCATATCATACAATGAAAGCCATATACCTGATGTTAATGAAGAGGGAGTAGTTGGTGTGAAAAAGAAGTAATACTCTTTTCATAAGAGGAAATGCAAGGGCATATCACTCTAGAGGCTTAGTTTCAAGAATTAAAAAATTGTTATCAAAAACGTTTGTGTGTAGTGTGAATGTGGTGTTGTATTGTTCAATGAATTGATGTCAACATTTTCCTCATGAAAAGACCTTGTTTTTTAAACAAGAGTGTTGTAGTTTGTGCTTTGAATAACATAAAATGTATGGTTTGGATATTATGAGAAGGTTTCATACAAGAAGAGACATGAAGCGGTAAAAAATTATCACAATACAAGAGGTAGATATTTGTGAAACTACATGGTACAAGATTGTTGGCTTGTTGAGATTGACATATATGTTATACAAACTTGAAAGTAAGTAAGGTTGTTGACTTCTACCACATGGCAACAAAGGTGCACATAAACTATGGAGTCTTTGATTGACTTGTGTGTTCATACAATGTTGCATTGAATGAAAGGAATCGGAAATGGTAGACAATAGGTGTGCTATTTTGTTGCTTGATACTTGGAAAAATCTTAAATAATGAAGCAATCAAGTAATATCTATTGAATTAATGGGGCATTTTAATGTTGTTTCCATGAATATTTTTTACAAAATTAGTGCAACTGTCCTTGTTTGGTCATGGGTTTGAAGTATTGTTTAATTCTTATTACCAAAAACCTTCATTTTCTCCTTTCTTGTGATTACATTTTTGAAAATAAAAAAGGAATTAAACATTGAAGGTATTTTTCAATTTGCAACAAGTAGGTTGAAGAAAAAACACCATCTTAATGTAAATGTGTGAAAGTGAAGGTGTGCTTTTACAAAATGTACTTTGTGTGATTCCCTAAAAGATTTAATATTCAAATTGGGAAAAAACAACATTAATGTGAAAGAATATGAATTGAAGTTGAAAAAACACGACTTGCATTAAAAGTCATCCAAAACCTTGGAACATACTTGGAGATATGAGTCAATGCCATCTAAAGATGAGTTCCTAAACATGATCCATGACAAAATCGATCATGTAAAAGCTACATTCCCAAGGTTTCAATTGACCAATAAAATGATTTGTGGGCTTGGTTAATTACCCATCATCTTCACGAGAATGATTGCACATGGTCATGGGGACGAAAGACATGCACAATATTTTAATGAGTTGTGACCTAATGATCCCATTTTACAGTTGGACTTTGGAAAAAACTTCAATTTTTGAATCACATATCTTATTTAAGCACCCTTGTAGAATGCATTGTTTACATGTTTGATGTAGCGAAGTTTGTGTTGCATACATGTATTAAGGATGCTAAAACAAACTATTGGTCCCAAACTTTTGTCGAAAAATTTGTTGTTTCAAATGGATAATTGTGTGAAGGACAATAAGAATCGGCATTTGTTAGCATTTTTTCCCAAGTGTTGACCATGAGAAAAGTTTTTGAGGAGGTTCAATTGGGATTTTTGTAATTGGTCATACACATGAAGACATTGACATATGCTTTGGGTATTTGTCAAAAAAGTTGAGTGAAGAAAACAACTACATTTTGGGAAATTTGATGAAGGCTTTTATAATGTCACACGAACAACCCTTCATTCCTTAGTTGATTGAAGAAATTCAAAAAATTTAATTGTGGGTAATAGGTTTTTTGAACTTGATGGCCTTAAAACTTTGGTAGAACATATTGATATGCATCTTTTCATATTTTTTATTGATTTGTTCAATTGGCCTGTGATATAGTATAAAGTTTCCTTCATATATTTTGTTTGGAGGATGGCCTTCCAATTGAATTGTGGCAAGCTAATCCTAATGGATCACCAAAGTTGCATATTTGAATCCAAAACCCTATTTTGTATCATTTAATGTGGGGTAATGATTCATTGATGTATGTGGAGAAAGAAAAGTTTATTAATATTGGATTGTCCAAATACATCAAAATTTGGAAGCACAGCATTGAGCAAAATGCAACTTATGCAAACAAGTTGAACTATATGTGAAGTATTGGTAGAATGTTTTATTGCATTTGTCAAAACCTCTTCAAAGCTCCATTCTTTTGGAGGGATTTTGGCCTTCAAGCAATTGGAGGTCAAAATTTTCTAGAGCTTTGTTGTTGAGCACCATGGAAGTTGATGATGTAGAAGATTTAGTCGTTGTTTTTTATTGTGGGTCAAAGAACTCGAAGCCTTGTCTAAAGACAACATTGTATATCTCGTTTAAACATTTCAACAAAGGAGATTTTGTTCTCATGAGGCCGCATGATCCTAAACTTGTTTTTGTGTGGATGGGAAGAGAATATAGTGATGTTATCAAGGATGATGAAAATATTTTTTTCAAAATGGTCAAAGTTTAATGGTGGGTTGTGGGTTCTAATGAAGAAATGATCAAACTTGGATGAACCATCTTTACATGAAGATTGTTAGAGTGGCAAGTGGAAATGTAATTTAATAGATCCAAAACAATGGATCAACATTTCGGTTGTTGTATTCTCTTAACCTACTTGGAAAAATATAACTAACAAAAGTCAATTTACTATTTTTGTTCATTATTTCATTTGAGCTAAAATCAATCTTGATGTTGCCAATTTATGAAGGATGTTGGTGACTTGGATAAAATATTCGTGATTTTTTTTTAATCATTTAATCGTTTTCACTATTAAATTGTATTATTTTTGTGCACCATCACACATGGAATGCATTAGGATATGTTAATAAATATGTATATAACATTGTGAAATGTATGTGTACATACATACATACATATATATTGAAGTATACATATATTCATTTATTTTTATATTTTTATATTCATATAATTTGTATTTCTCTATTTCATTTGTATATTGAGTGAACTAGATAAAATTGAAACTTAAATGGTGTATAGTGGATGTTGCATTATTTAATTAATTTAGTTATAAGATAAAATTTTCATGTAGTTTTTTCAATATTCATAATCTATAATATACCATGTCACATTATGTTGCCATTTTGCAAAATATTTTTTTCATGGTACATAAAACTCAAAGTACTAATATATTTGTTATAATTTGTTTTTTAAATTAAAGGGGTGCATGCAATTAAAATAAATTGTACATATTTTGACTTTGTTTTTTAGTTTTGAATTAGAATAAAATATTTTAAAAACTTCCAACCTTCCTCTAACATCCCTAATTGAACAGAACCTTTATATTTTATTACATGCCTCTTTCAATAAACTCATTCTAAATATTAAGTTCATTAATATAATGGGAAGTGGCATTTAACAATATTTTAATATCACCTCCACACATGATTTGGGGGTGGGCATTCTATTTTGCACCTTTTAACCAACCTCTCTTTGGAATGGGTAAACATTTTTTCCCCCTTTTTAATTGCTTTTTCTTTTTCAATCAATTGAAAATAATTTTCGATTCAACTTTAGTATCTTTTTGAATTAGTGCATATTTGACCCAACTTGGTTCTGAAATGACATCCCAAGATGGGATGTTGAATTACCAAACATTTTGAATTTGGACATCCTTAATTTTAAAATGAATTGATTGGGTCTTTTGGTTTGAGGATAGCCTAAGCTTGGCCAATGACAAAAACACATCTCAACAACACCAAGGATGATGAAAGATGGGGAGGAACAACAAAAAGATAGGAGTGCCAACAAGGAATGACAAAATTGTAACAAGCAACAACAAGCGCATCAAAAAGGTATATGGGAAACACCATGAGGGGTGCTAGGTTGGATAAAAAAAATTCGAGGCAAAAGGGGGCACCAAGGGATGCACTAGACACAATGTCAAAGGACACTAAAGGCATCAAGAAATATGTAGAGGATATTGAGGGCACTATGGTCAAAAATATTTTATATTTTTTTGAACCACAAGGGGTGTCATGGGCCACTAGGAAGGCTGTTGGAGGCTGTTGGAAAGGCTTTAAAAAAAGTTTTTGGGGCAACACAGGGCATCAAAAGACACATAAAAAATGGGAAAGGTGTTAGATAGGTTGCCAAGGGATGTAGGCTGTTAGAAAGGTTAATGTTCCCAATACGCGAGGATTAAATTTCATGTTCTAGAATTAATGAAAGTGGAAATGATTTCATGGACAATTTATGTATGTACGATCGTGGAACATCAATGTTTGGGAACTAATTATCTTTCCTTCAAAATATTTTAATTTCAAAATATGTTAATAATTTGACCTTATGTCAATTGATCATCACTGATATGGCGAAGTAGTGTGAAACCCAAGTTTTTTTTGTGGATCACATATTATTGTCTTTTACTTGTTTATAAAAAAATATTTTGTGTTCATACAATGGTCTTGAGTTCACAAACCCCTTTTGTGGTTCAAGCAACATTTCTCACCTTCTTCACAAAACTTTATATGTATTTCCCTTTGTTCAAACAACAGGTCTTCTTGTTTCTTCAAGGTTTTTTTTTGGGGGGGGTGCATTTGGCATCCCTTTCCCTTTAGAAGAGGTACGTCCATAAATGTGAAGATCCTTTGCACATGTTGGTATGCAAACACAATGCCATATATTGCATTATTGCGTACCCATAAATCCATTAAGACATTTTACTAAGGAAGAGACTGCATGGCATCACTACATCAAATGGCAGAATCCAAAGTATGAAAATAGTATGGATGTTAGAGTTACATATAAATTACCCCAAAGTGGGGCTCCTGGATCCCAGTTTTGCAGAAACTGGAGACGAAATCACAAGTCAGGATGAGAACAGTACACAGAAAAAAGAAGGGGAACAGACTAGTTTTCTCACCTGAATAGGTCCTCAAAGGAGTTCATCCCCAGCTTTGGATTTGCCTTTACCTGTGCCTTCACTGGTGGAGCATATTCTTCACCAAAACAAGCCTTGTCATAATAATGCAAATTTTTTCTGAAGTTGATGACACCCAGTTTCATAAAACAGTACCGAATTTCAGTCAGTTTAAGGCTGTTTTATGAGGGTCAAACTAAGGCTCAAAAACTGGGTGACTTTACCAATAACTTTATTGCTGGATGTTATCCCATCCTCGCCCAGTTTCATCATCGACTGCAACATCCATCATAATGGAGGAGAGGCTACAGTTTGCAATACCCTCCTTGTAGGAGGTTGAAAAGGATCTCAACCAAAGTACCACATGATGCTGCCTTCATGATCACACATACTACCCTAGTTGAATAGCAGGTTTGATGAAATTTATATTGTTTTTGGACATACTGCAATTTTCAAAAAATGTTTTTCTCAAAGAAGTTTTTCTTTTTTGTTAAGGAAAATGAAACTTATTTTGAAACATTTGAGAATATTTTATTTGTCGAACTTAAAATTTCAAAATTAAATTATTTATTATGCAAAAAATTCCTAATAAAACTAGGATAGTGTGGCTTGTGCTATTCACCCAAAGAGGGTGAACTCATCACCCAACCAACTCATTGAGGGCTTTCCAAAGATTCCAAGAGCACACCTCAATTTCTTTAAAATTTTAGTATTTATTTATTAAATTCTCAATGAAAATACTGTCTAAATAGAACTTGTAACTGGAGATTTTTTTTTGTGGAATAATTCAAGGTTATTCTCATTTTATTTTAAGAAAATTATGATCATATTTTATGAAGGGTTACATCAATTAGTGTTCAAAATATCTATATTTGAATCTTATGATCATTAGCTCCTCGTTGAAATGGAAGTTTTCAAAGGGTATGTGAAAAAGGGTAAAAATCATGATAAGGGAAATGAAAGTTATGAAAGGGTATTTGAAAAATAATTGTAAAGGTAAAGATAATGTGCCTTTTCATATGTGTGTAGGTGGGTAGGGGAAATGAGCTAGTAATTATTTGGAAAGGAGTGAAGTAGTTCGGGTGCAGAACAATCTTGAATGGCTTGAAGCCATAGACTTGGATAAATCCAGAGAGCATTGCAAAATCACTTCGGCACTCATTGAGGGCTTTCCTGGTATCAAGAGTGCAACAAGGGGTGCTCAGGTTTGGGAGATCTCAATGCGAAAAAAAAGAAAGAAGAAAAAACTACCTTCCTTAGTAAATAGATTATTCCACTATGAGAGAATGAATGAGTTTCTCCATAGCTTGTTGATAGCTTTAGTTCCATTGATGGTTTTTGTGATACCTTAGTACCTTGCCAACTTTGACACTAATTATATTGTTTGAAGAAAAGATTCAAAATTTTTTTTTCCCAAAGATCAAAATGTTACAAAGGAAAATAGAGAATATTTTGAAATACTTAGAACATCCTATTTTGAACATGGAATTTTCAAAATTAATTTATTGTTTGACCAACATGTGTTGAAGCTGCCCCATGTATACTGTCCATTGCTGACTGGTAGATCCACAAACTATAACAATTGTGCAGGCAGTATTCACACAAATAACAGATCTGTGAATAGAGAACTTGTCACAATCCAGTGAATAACCAGAGCAAACCAAGAGTCACTAGAGCACCATCCCCTTGGCATCCTGGGTGAACCAGCACCTACACTGGTACCATGGTAAAAACCCCACAATTTTTAGGTTGCTTCTAACCATGACAAATGTTTCACCTAAAGATGAAACCAAGGTCTCTGAGCCCAAATTTAACACTTTCCTGGGTGAAAGATGGCCACTAAAAGGCCTCACTCACTCAAGAAGGCGAAGGTACCAGTGTAGGTGCCGGTTTACCCTGACCCCTGTTGGTGCCTGAGAAGCCTAATATGACTTGGTTGTCGATGAATGCAACCCAACTGAGTTGATGTTGGGTTTCACCTTGGTAACCTATTATATATTAGATAGGTCCAGTATGTAGATGGGTTAATTGGTGCCTAAGAGATAAGCAAATTGCATGTAGATGGTTATTACATCGATAAAATGCCAGTGACTTGTTTAGGAGGTAGTAGAAAACAAGGCATCACAAACACACTGGCTCTGCCAATATTGTATATCTACCTACTGTGTCTACACTGTGAACACCAAAACAATCCGTTCCAATCTAAACACTTTCACCAAAGAAACCGGTTCTCCTAATGTGAACTGGTTCTAATAAGGTAAAACTTGCCGATAGTCCCTGTCCCTGTGGGGACAGGGCCCAACAAAATTGAGCTAACCACTCTAATTACATAGGGAACAGGAGCCCTAATGGAGGAAGTGTTTCCTTTCCACCTTTCTATCAACCCATCATCCATCCTTTGTAGTGTGCTCATGGCTGTTGGTTCACTCTGGCCTCATGAAGTCCAATCTTGTCATGAATCCACTGCTGCTGAGTTGAATCTTTTGATGTGTTGTAGAGAAACTCTCTCACTTGTGAGCATGATAAATGTGGATTTCCTGTGTACATGTTTTGTAATATATTAAGGCCACTAGCCACGGCATTGACACAAAGAAAAAAATGGGCCACAATATAATAATAATAATTTTGTGATTTTTTTTCATATATTCATATTGTGTAAACACGAATAAATATATAATATTCGTGTTTAATCAGTACGAATAAACATATGACATTCATTTAAAAAAGGTATATAATATTCAAATCTATAAAATATAAATAAATATACTATATATATATTAATATTACAAACCTATGGAAAATATATTTCATATTATTATTATATTAAATTGTGATAAAGTTTGTGATGAATTCATTTCTTTTGTCCAATAAATGTCACAAACAACAAGGACAATTGCATGGACAAACTCAAGAGTGACATTTTCAATTTCGATCAACCACATTCCCTACCTCGACAGAATTCTTGTACCACCATAAAAGTTTGCACTCTAAAATATTTTCTTTGCAAGGCATCCCATGCTGAAAAGGAGGAGTTCCCACATCCTTATTTGGATGATGCCAGCACAACCTTTAAATTATGATTTGAATCTGAGTTTGGACCTGCAAATATGGAGAAATATACAATGATCTCCAAAAGAAATGACGGCATTTGATTGGCTCTGTGTGCAGGTTTTTTTCTTTTCTTTTTCCAATTTTGTGATGTCGCTCAAGTGATGATCCATAAACATGTTTACATCCGTAAGTATGTTTAGCCATATGCAATATTCAGAACATGAAAGTAGAGAATCTTAAGCACCCTTTCATATTGTAGCTCGAAATTGTGGTGATTTTGTTATAAAAGGGAAAATTTGAGAGAATATTGTTTTATCAAATTATTTTTTGCAAAATGATGAAAGTCCATCACAAAAGCATCACTTTGAATGGCCTAGGTGGTGACATCTAAATAGACTCTCACGTTATATTGTTTGATTTTTCATGTTTATAAGTTGAGATTGGGAAATAATTAACACTCTATGGTGGATGTGAAGCGCTGAATATTTTTGTGGCTAGTTTTCACCATTTTGCAAAAAAAAAAAAAAAAAAGAAAAAAAAATTGTGTCAATAATTCTGTTTTAAAAAAAAAATCACAAGAAATTGTCACAATTGCCTACAATATGAAAGGGTGCTTAAGGTATTCTACTTTCATATTTTGGATATCACCAAATATACCTAAATATACTTATGGGCAATTGCGATTTGAGCAACATTACAGGATTAAAGGGGCGGGGGAACACTAATGTGAACACTTGCAGGGTGTGGATGGAGGGTGTGGGTGGAGATGCTCTCAACGATGCGAGTAGGCTTGAACAAAAATGATATAAAGCCCAGGATAAGAAGCCTCGGGTCACTAGAATCACAATTTTTAAAAAAGAAATTGAAAATGAAGATCAATTAATGTTGCAAAATCTCTCAGGAGGTCATAAATTCAACCTGGAACAGAATCAGTGCAGGGTTCCCTCAGTATAGCCAAACTAGCATTCACAAAAAGATTTAACCAAAATTTGGCTATAGACCAGATATGATACGAAAACAAAATTAAAATCTTTATATATATTTCACTACTGGAACCTGTTGTAGAAATCTGGCAATTTCATTTTTATTTTCTCAAAAATCTGACAAATTAGGCCCATTCTTTTCACAAAAAAATCCTCATTATGTGTGGAAATAATGTTTTTCCAAATTTTAAAAAACAAACATTTGCCAAAAATAAAAACACTGGAGCCTCCTGGAGCTCTTCCTTTGCCCTGCAATACAATAGAACCTTTCTAACAGCAGTAGGAAGCCTTGACATTTGAATGTGGTAATGGCACATATTATGTTAATGTCGTATTACAATAAACACCACATATACATATATTCAATATGGAAAGGGATCAAACCACAAATTTGTCATGTACTATGCATAGCTTTGTCAAATCCGGTTTTCTGAAAAGTGAATATATGTCACACTTGATGAATGGTAACCTTAATTATGTGTTAAACATTAGAGTTATTTTAAAAATCATACCTAGTGGAACATTCATTTTGTCAATGTGGAAACTGACCCTCAGCATTTTGGTATAGAGAGAGTGCCAGAACATTTTACAGCAAGAAGAATTTGAAGCCAGAGCTAATAATTTTCTACTGCTGCAGACATATCTGACCTCCAATACTAAAAGTAGACTGCATCAGGTGCTGGACTCACTCAATTGTACAATCTGGGAGTTCTCACAGAGACAAGCTAATTCAATCAGAACTCCCACCCAACATTGGAGTAGTACACACCAGAGTTACAGGGAATTTCATAGCCAGAGCTGGCTGTCAAGTGCAATGGAAACAACGGTGCAGTCACAACTTTTTCTGTTCCTTTGAAAGAGCCATATTGATTGGCCCATCAGCAATTATTTTTGGAACATTGGTAAGCCCCCAATAAAGCACCTCTTTGGACCCCCAGTTGCAATATAGAAACAAACATGCTCCCCTAATTTCCTTTTCAGTTTATATACATGGGAGTTGAACTTTGGGCAAACCATATGGGATCACTCATTATGCCCATTGCAGTGGAAAAACATGGATACATATATTTCTTGATAACCTATAATTATGCAACCTTCTATGATAAAGTGATATATAGAACTGCCATAAAACAACTCATTAGCAAATTGATTGCTCATTTTGGTATTATACATATACAATGCATGTTTTAGATCATCTCAAGAATCTAGGTTTTCAACAAGGAAAATAAAATAAAATTTCATTTAATAAAAAACCCAGGTGCTATTGGGAACATCTTGGGCTGAACACACTTGAGAACAATTTGAGAATTTGATGGGAACACATTGGGAACAGGGGGAAAAAACAACAAACCCCTCTCCCCCTTCAATAAAACAGAAAACTGGGCCATTCATGAGTGCATTCTGAGCCTTCTCATTGGCTGCATGAAATTTCTTTTCTCAAATCTGTTCATCACCATGACTTGCCCAGGCTAATTGCAGGGGCAAAATTTTGAGGGTCCTACCTATTCTCCTCTCCTATTAATTAGATGAGGTGCCTACAAGTTCTACTTTATATTTTATTTTGTGCATGAGTCAATTTGATGAGCCCATCATTCAAAAAAATGAAACTATGGAGGCTTCACAAAGTAGAAGGTTCTATTTTGAAGTAAAGAGTTCCTCCCTTTTGGCTCACATATGTAGGTGAAAGGAGGACAACATTTGCCAATGCACATGGGGTAAAAGTGAAGTGCTATGGAGAACACGTTGAGAACCAGGGAAAATTGAAAAAAATCCTTCCCCTCCTCCCTCCCCCCCAATAGCATTTCACCCATTGGAACACAGATAGCTCACACCAATAATAACTCAAGGAATCTCTAACTTGTTCACCCTTGAGAACTGCCTATGGTGACTCTTGATAGCAATAAAATCCTAATTAACTACTCTGCATTTCCAGCCCTTTCCGATCAGCAACCCCTAAGTACTGGAAACTTGAAACTGCACTTGAAAATCAAGACAAAAATATGTACCACGACTGGAAAAACTTGCACAAATCCATTGTTCTTATCTTAAAATTTATTCCAAATATTTGAGTATGAGCCATTCCACACAAATCCCAGCACACCCCAAGAAGAATCAACTAAATTCATAGCTCACCCAAAAAACTGGGTCCCACAGAGATGTAAACACAACCTAAGAAAACACTAAATTGAATGTCCAAATTGTTAAAAAAAACTGTAGTACCTTAACAACATCCTTCCTCACACATGAAGTCCTGCAATCCTTGCAACCTTGAACCCAAAATTATATATATATCTCACACGAGAATCAAGAAACTTCCATTTTCATGATTAAGAAAGCCCAAACAAGGTTAAAACTGCTTAAAAGTCAAAGAAAGACTTTTAGAGGAGACTTACAAAACTGGGAATAAAGGACAGTACAACAAGTGCAAAATGAGAAAAAAAACTCACTTGCAGTGTCTGTCAACAACAGTGACAATCTCTCACTTGTTCAAGGACCATCAACAAGAGCGTCAGTATAATAGTGACTTCTCTATCAGATCACTGTTTTTTGAACCCAGACTTCATCAGCTCCCTGCTGTGGGTATAGGCTAACCCTGTGCACTGAGTTTTTGCTGCAAACCTGGAAGCAACAGGAAGACTCAGCCATGACACTTGCTAGCAGCGTCACACAACAACACAGGAAGAAAAACACAACAGCAATAGAAGAGATGCAAAAACAAACAAAACAGACCCATGGCCATGGAAGACACAATATAGAGAAACAGACTGGAGAGACAAAATAATGTCTAGCAGGTTATTTGCAGATCCAGGTGAAGAGTTAGAAAACCCACAGTCGAGTTGGGTCAGCTGGGAAGGCCATGTACTACACACAAAAACACATTCCAAGAAAGTGGTGAACTGCAACTGACTCCATTAGTGTATAACAATAAGAAGTTGCTCACAACTGACACAATTATCTGGTTACAAGAGATCAAAAAAGAACTGGACATTTGGTGACCTACCGACTGCTGTGTTCCCACCCCTCCCATCTCCACCTCCACCCCCATGGGGCATGCCCCCTGTGAAGTTGCAAAGAAAATTGGGTGAAATTTTCTGCATACAAAAGAAGAAAAATTTGCATCTTTTTTCTTTCTTCTCTGGACTAACCAACTTATCATCACTAGGTGGCCACCATGGGTTTTAAAGTTTCAACAATGTGCAAAAGATTAAAAAAGAGGGGGGGAAAAAAAAGAACAGAAATTTATATTAACTAAACAAATTGAAAGAAGAAATTGGACAAATTATTAACAAACCGAAAATGTTGCCACACCTTGTTCTCAAGCTGCTTAAATTCACTCACACCAGGAACAAAATTTGTCTTGAGAAATTTTGTTACTGGTGTTCAAAAGAAGCTTTCTTGAGAATTGTTTTTGGGAGGCCAGAAAGTTTTTGTACTAGACTCTTGTGTATAGTGTGTGTGTGTGTGGGGGTCAGTAGTTGGCTCAGTAGTGTCTCTCTGTCTGTTGTGGTCATCATCGCCTTGATCTTCTCTGGCTCCTCAGAAGCTTGAATGGCAAAACAGCCTATGAGTCTGTGTGTCTGTTGGCTATGTGTTGGCAATGTGTTGGCGATGGGTTGGTGATACATGTGTGTTGGCTATGTCCATTGGCTGGCTCTGTTATGACTTTGTTGTCATCAGTCAGTCAGTCAGTCATTCGGTCATCGCCTTCTCCTCAGAAGCTTGAATCGCAAAACAGCGTAACAAAGAAGACGATAAGCGATGGCGAAGCCCACCATAATGCACAAATTCACCCATTTATTCTCCTTGTTCAAGCCCAGCTCTAGCAGGATGTCGGGTCCAGTGAGGAAGCATTTGTCGACATAAACAGGGCCGAAGCATTCATGAGCTTTGATATGTGTGTATTCGTTGATGAGCAAAGCGTCCAAGGGATACTTGAACAAGGAAGTGTAATGCATGACGAGCCAGTACTTGGGCATATTCTCCTTACTGATGAAGTAGCCGGAGAACAGGAAGAAAGCACCCATGAAACCAGTGACAAGCGAGTTCCCGAGGATGAAATCCGTGACCAATGAACTGAAAAAAGCGATGAATGAATTGGCAGCGATTAACGTGATCCAAACTGCTAACAAAAAGAACAGAAACGCGTGATAGTTGGATGATAATCCCACTAACCAGTACACCGGCACCGTGAAGAGCGTGGCCAGGAAGAAGAGGAACGGGAAGAAGACAATGGTGTTGGCCACTACATACGACCATACACGATACGCGCCTCTGGACGTTTCCCTGGCAAGAATGTGACTTTCTTCCAGGAAAATCGGGAGTGCTTCGATGCTGGAGGTGAGAAGGAATGTGAGTGTAAAAGCCAAGAATCCCGCTCTCTCTGTAGCTCCCCGTGTGCCGTATCCCATTTTTATGAAAATGCTTCCCAGTCCTAATCCAGCTGCGATTCCCTGCACTGTACGTGCGATTAGCAGCTGACGGGAACGGATTATGTTAATGGCAAACCTGTGTGCAAGGACCATCACCTCTGTGGCATTGGAGTTGGCGAACGTTACGCTGCTGTCGGATTTCTGCTGCTGTTCCAGATCATCTCCTCCCCTGTCTGGAGAAGGTGAGGAGTTACTACTGGCAGCGTATTCATGTGCAAGAGATGGTTCCAGCTGGAATAGCTCCTTTAATGTCAGCTCCGGTAGAGTATTGGAATTGCCCTGCTGCTTTCCAACAACATTGGTTGTTGGAAAGATGATTCCGCTCTCGTCTGAGTTGAGGGAATCGACTGCATCTATAGCATATTCCAAAACATTCACTTGCGGAGGCACAATATGCCCTGCTGCAGCTAGCCGTGAAGACAAAAGCTCCAATGGACCGTTGTGTACAACGGAGCCTCGAGCAAGTAAGACAACAGAATGAATGAGCTGCAGTATTCTGTAACCGGGTTGATGAATACTGAGAATGATCGTCCGATTGTGTGACACCGCCATGGTCCGTAACATCGCTACTACATGCAAAGCCGCAGCGCTATCGAGACCAGAAGTCGGTTCATCAAGGATGAGAACCGCTGGGTCGTGGATCACATCCACGCCAATGGAGACTCTCCTTCTCTCTCCTCCCGAGACTCCGCGGATAGTCTCGTTGCCTATCCTTGTGTTGGCGACGTGACTCAGCCCGAGCTCGTTCATCAACGCCTTGACTCGAATCTCCTTCTCCTTCATCGGGACTGAAGATGGCAGACGTAGACGCGCGCTATACAGCAGCGTTTCTCGCACTGTGAGTACCGGAAACAACGCGTCGTCTTGCATCACGTAGCCTGAGATTCTGCGAAACTTTTGCATGTCCATGGGTAATCCATTGACTAGAATGCTACTAGAAGGACTACTCGGCTGGATGCGTCCTGCTAGAACTTCCAGAAGAGTCGACTTCCCCGCTCCACTCGGACCCGCAACTGCCAGAACTTCTCCTGGTCGAGCTGTGCATGTCACGTGCTTCAGAACGTAGTGACTCGGTTTGCTTCTATACCTTGCCACTTCCGCCTTCACGCTTTGTAGCATCCCCTTCTTGGGTGTCCCCTCGATCTTCACAATCTTGTAAGACAAGTTTCGTACCTCAATCTCATAGCTCGTGCTCCGTGAAGGTGACGGAGATGGTGATGGTAGTCCTCCTGCTACTTGCGACGCCTTAATGTAGGGATATAACCTCCCGCTGTCTTTACTACCAGCTATTGTAACTCCCGTGCACTCCCCACTACAACAACACACTATCTTGCTCCGAGTGGTAGTATTCGTGGTCGGTGTCGCTTTCTTCTCGGTCTCCATCTCCCTAAACTTCCCCTTCCCCAGGCATGCCATCCTCAAGAAGGTCAAACTCAGCTCCACAAATGATGAAAGAGCAGGCCAGCTGCTCCTGTGTCGTGCTGCTGCTGCTACCACTACTATTACAAGCCTGAGAACCGCATTAACACCAGTAACTCATCGTCAAGCTTGCCGGGTGGCGCGCAACCTCTGGCAGAAGACTGCATGACAACAGCGTCCACATAGAAAGAGACAATGCTTCCGTCGATGATGAAAGCCAGCCTAAGCAAGCATCTGTGCGAAGAAGACGTAAGATGGAAGAGCTGCAGCTAGCTAGCTATAACAAGTAGAGGAAAGATATGATCTCAGGGACCATGCAGCGACCCTAATAAGGTTGTGCAGCTAATGTGCAGCGTACAAGGGTTACGAACACGAGCCTGCGTGGTCGGCACTGCCTCTCACCAGATCGATAATGTCGTCATTAAACCCAGTGATCAAACTGGGTAACAGAACTGCAGCTGAAGAAGATATGAAGAAACCAGCTGCTGCTGCAACCGAAGACGATCAGAAACCTAGAGTCTTTAACATACATGAGTTGCAGCAGGGAAACTTGTGCTGCAACAGCTTCTGTGAAGAAGAAGCCAACATCATAGGGAGATTGCGTAATGCCACCATCCGTGTCCTCAAATACTTGATCGCTACTGCCGAGAGTGAATGAACAACGCCGCAAGATTGTGAAAACAACCCAAACCCCCAAAAGAAAAAAGAAACCCCCACTACTACTCCACCACTAATGTAAACAAACAAACACACAGGAAGATCAGTCGCGATGCTCGCTTTCTATTAGCTGTCAAGTACAAGACGATAACAAGTTATATCGCTGCTGCAATAAGATAGTGCTTCAAAATGCATAAAAACTCACAGCGAGATACATATAATAATAATTTCAAAGACAACTTCAGGAGAAACAATACTTTTTGAGAAAAAAAGAAAAAAGTCGACACACAATACGTTGACAGTCCTCTCGGATCCCTCATGCCAAAAAATCAGAGCAGCTAACCTAATGGCAACAACAGAAAAAGCAGCAGCTGGAGGGTAGGTTTGATCTATTGGGTAGTAAGTTAGTCCTAGTAATGAGTTAATGCGACAGACCGGTAGCTGCAGCAACAACAATCCCAAGGTCGATATTTTTTTTGTTGCAGTTGCCTGGCAGGGAAGCCAGCACAGAGAGAGAGGATTGAGCACTTGGGTAGAGTGTTCTGACGCCGTGCATTAAAGGGGAGGGGGGACGAGGGGAAGCTGAAGCTGTGAAGAATTAATGCCGCACTTTCTGCAACTGCCTACCGTATGATGGACTTCTTATGCACTCTTGTGCGACATTGATTGTCAGGGTAGCTAGGTGGCCAACATGGGTGGGGGACCGACCAGCCGGCGAGGGAGGGACCGACTGCTCGCTGGCCGGCTCTGCCGATCTTTTACGGATCCCGCGTTCCCGCGCCTTCTTTCTCTTCTTCATTCTTCCGTTTGCGGATTCTTCTTCCCACTCTTCGCGTGGTGGGACTTCTTCCCTGAGAGAAAATTCCCCCCACCCTCTCTCTCTCTCTCTCTTCAGACTTCGTGGCGGCGTTGGGGAATTGCGACAGACAGACAGACAGAAACCCCGTTTGCAATTGCACGAGAGCGCGCGCGGTCTCTCGCAAGAAATTTCCTACTTAAATTAGTAACTTTAACCAGTAACTAGTTAAAATTCCTTTCTTGTGAAAGAAGGAAATGTGGGGTTTGAAACGATTAAGCTAATTTTTCATTTTACATACATAGGGAATCGATTTTCATCCAACCTTGGTGATTTTTCATACACTTTGCATCCGCCTTGTTACTCTTTCATCCAATCTTGGTTTGTTGGCTCTTCCCCTAAGTGTACTCACATTGTGATGCACCCAGAAATGGGTCAAAAGTTTGGTATCCTTACATTCTAAGTCCCTTCAAGAAAAATTTCCAGCGTAACTGAAGGATCATCCACTTGGGCTTCACCATGCTATATAACCACCAAGTGTTTTCAATTTAAGTATGATGGAACATTTATCATCCTCATGGATGTCATTTGAAGGGCAGAGCCATTATCAGAATCGGAGCCCCTTCTCCTTCAAGGTTGCTGGTGCATCTTTTTTGCAGTCATAAAAGTAAAAGTAAAAGTAAGTCAAAAGTAAAATTAAGTAAAGAGTAAGTCTGTCTATTGATCAAAAGTTTTTTTTCAAACCTTTGCCATGCATTCATTCATGGACTCACCACTGGATGTATACACCACATGTAGTGTTTGGATTCTATCCACCAGTGTAATCTTTCATCCATGATTATACAAATTTGTTTTGTTCTTCAAGCTTGCTGCTGCTGCATCAGTGCAAGCAAAAAGTAAGTAAAAAGTAGGTGAAGTTATTCTGTTATGGATCAACAGTTTTCTTTTCCCTGTCATGCATTCATTCGTTCATTCACTCACTCACCACTGGGGGATGTACCATGTACAACCACATGGATTGTAGGGTGTGGATTCTATCCACCAGGGCAATCTTTCATCCATAATTACACACATGCATTTGTTTGGTTTTTCAAGCTTGCTGCTGCCTCTTTTTTTAGCTGTAGTAAAGTAAAATTAAGTGAAAGTAAGTAAAGTTATTCTGTTATGGATTAGCAGTTTTTCTTTTCCTTGACATGCATCATCCATTGAGTCAACTCACCACTGGGGAGGGAATGTACCATGTACGACCACATGCATTGTAGGATGTGGATTCTATCCACCAGGGTAATCTTTCATCCATAATTATATGTATTTGTTTGGGTTCTTCAAGGTTCGCTGCTGCCTTTTTTTGGCTGTAGTAAAGTAAAATTAAGTGAAAGTTAAGTAAAGTTAGTGTGTTATGGATCAACGGTTTTTTTACTGGCCTTCCCTACCAAGGCAAGGATATTGTGTTTAGATTCATTATAGAGTATAGTAGCTTAAGGGATTTTGCCCCCTAGGTAATAGCTCTATTTTTTATATGAGGATTTTTGGAAAGATGATACTTTGGCTTGTGTTAAAATTTGAGATTAGTTATAGAGTTATAATATCTTAAAGGATTTTGATTTCTTTCATAGAATTTTTTTAAGATTATATTTTTGCATATTGAAATATTTGAGTTACCATAACTCTTCTTTTGCCTTCAGGTACTTTTTACTGTAAATGGCAAGGCCACAGTGTGACACACCCCTTGTTTTCCTTACCATGCATTCATTCATTCACTGGCCAGAGGGGATGTATGTACTAAGTACACCACATGTAAGGTGTGGATTCTATCCACGAGGGCAAGTGTGGTGGGGTAGTTGTTGGCAGAGGGTGAGAAGGAAAGGGGAAGTGAGGGGAGGTGGGATGGGATTCTTTTTGTCCAAGCTGCCACCAAACATTTGTTTTTTAATCATGTGTTTTTTTTTCCCTTGCCTGTTGTTGCCATAAAAGCCCCCCTGTAGTCTTTCCAGATGCAAAAGGGTGAAAGAATGTGTCCAAGTTGTGTAGGCCAGAAGGTTGCACAGAGCTCCAGAGCGGTGTTGAAATTGCTGTGGTGGAGCGCTAGTAGGCAAAGGGCATGATTGCATTTCAACTATTTTGAACTGTTTCTGTTGTCTCCAAGTGGTTTGATTTCCAAGGAAGATGTCAATAACAGTGGATGAATTCCATGGTGAAGTTTCTATTTAGGGGTGTCAAAAAAGCATGTACAATGAAATCTGATCTAACCGAATTAGACAGGGGTTAGGTGGCACATACACTAAGTGCGCAAACTTGATCATCATCCAAAACTGGTGGCGGCTGAGGACTTCTACTTGTTGTGCAAAAATTATAACTTACACTTCTTGTGCAAAAACAATTGCCTGTTTATTTGTTTGTTTCCATGGCTGTTAAAAATTGTTATCTTTGTCAAGGAGGTAGTAAGATTATGGTTTGCTTTTTTCAGCACTCTTTTCTTCTGCCTAGTTTAAAGAAATGATAACAACAATGGGTAACAATATGTGGTGCAATCCATTCTATTGCGGGGAGGGGTTTTGCCAATTTATGAGCAAATTATACAGGTAATCAAGAAGAATTGTGACAAGTTTCACATTGGTGAACAGTAGCATGATTGAAAGTGTCTTCTTCACTTTCCCATTGGTATTGCCTCTTCTTGAAGGTGGGCTCTATTTGTTTTTCTGTTTCATGGTGATCTTCTTCCATTTCCCTTTGGTATTGCATATTTTTTAAGGTGGCTTTTTTATTTTCACTGGCCTTCAAATTTACACTCCACCTATCCGTTCATTTTGTTATTTCAAATCTTGTAAGGTGTAGTAACTAGTAGCCTAGCCCGCCTCAGTTTCAGCTTGCTAATTAAATTAGGGTGTCCAATGACATGTTAGAACTGGGAAAAACCTAGACAACATGGGGATGAGGTTGCATACTTTTTTCCCATGGTTTGTTGAAAGGGATTAAGTTAACTATTGGAGTGTTTTAAGAGATGTTCCACCTCTATTCCAAACACAAATATTCAATGATGACTCAATGTGGTACACATAGGTTTTCACCAATATTACTTAGTGGCCGAAAAGTCTTGCCCAACTTTGATTCGTCTACAAATGTTAGTATGTTTGGTGTCATATATACCATCATTGGTCAAAACCTAATTCCAGCATTTGTCATCACCCCTTCAACTTCTTTACCACTTGAACCACAACCACCCAATGCTAGTTTTTTGTTTGTCTGGTCTCCAATGAAACACATTCTTAATGGATTCCTCAATTGGGTGTCCTCACAATACTCCTCTCCAAAGCACTTCTGAAGCAATTTGCACTTTGAAATCTCTTATAATGTTATCAATGCTCTCAATAATGGGTGTTTTATGTTGGACATTCAATGTTGCTCCCACGGATCTCCAATAATTATGCTGATTTTTCATTTCCACAATTTACATGCTGCCTTATTCAATGTAGCCATAAATATAGAAGGTTGAATTAAGATTTGTACTGCACATCTGGTTTGTAGCCAGATTTGGCTAAATCATCTAGGTTTGATCGCCATTTTGCCTACTTCTTCCTATGGATGATCTTAGGCTACATAAAGAAATTTCTTAAAAAAACACTGCTTATGTTAAGCTCCATTGAACAAGCATTTTGGCAAAGCACAATTTTGGATCTACTCACGTATCTCATATCCTTTTGTCAATGGTTTTGGCCGAGTGGGGCCACGGGGCAGAGGTAGGTACAAAGTACAGCTCTGCCACGAAATGGAAGTGCATAATACTCATGTGCAAGTGATGTCAGGTCCTCAATGACATTATATAGTTTCTGACCATCACATTCACCAATAGTCCATATGTGGCTTCAGAGGTTTAGTGAGCTTATAAACTACTCTAACCTAAGATGTCAAGAGGGAGGAGTGAACATTTAAGTCTAAAGACCAAAAGAGCCTAACCACCGATATCTGGGTCCCTCAGCTTTACTGATGCCTCCCTCCCCCTTTGGGATGGTCTTGCAGCCTTACCTGCAGCAAGCCTCAGTGGCTCAATGGCCTATTACACAAAGCAGAAACAAGCTTTAGCCCAGTGTTTTGTGTGTGTAAGTGTCAATAGCTGTATATACATATATATGATGTATAAATCCAGTGTAAGTGTACATCATTTACACTTACACGTCCAATTGTTTTACACTTACACGAGGCCAGTGTAAATATTTGTCAAATGCACTTACACAGCCCCAGGTAAATGTTTTGGGGCATGTAAGTGTAAATACTAAAATTATTTGTAAAGTCACCATGCCTTTAGGCTTCCTTTCGCCCCAAACCCTTCTTTCAGGGGTATCTGTAAAGTAAGAAAATTTTAGTAAATCTGGGAATGAAATGCTGAAAATCAGCATTTAATGCACAAGGTTCAAGACTAATTATAGTAGCTCTACAAGTAGGAGCAGTAATGGAGGTGAAACTCAGTTCATCACAAAAACTGAGGTCCCCACCACCCTTGAATGGTAATGTTTTTTATTTTTTGAATCTCACTCTATTTATGATCAAACTTAGGGTTCTAGCGTTGTTTTCCTTACTTTATAAATAATTTTATTATATAATTTTAATGACCAGACCTTTTTGCAATGGGCCATTTAGCTCACTTATCATCAAAAACATTATGAAATCTCCCTTCTTCAAGTAAAAATCACATTTTTTACATTGTTATATATTTACATTGTTTTACATAGTCATGTAAAACCATATAAACATATATATTTTTACATTTACATTGTTTTATCAGACTCTGTAAAACTATGTAAATATATTTAATTTTACACTTACACTGACTACACGGAATCAAATAAATTTACATGGTTTTCCATTTACACTCGCATGGAGTGTAAATAAAATTCATTGTGGGATTTACACACACACAGTGTAAGTCCCAAACCATTTACACACACAACACTGCTTTAGACATCTCATACTTCAATTCAATTAAAATGTCTGTGAATCATGCCTTAGCTTTTAATCATCTCTCCAACAGAGTTTTTTTTTAAAAATTCATGAGGAAGGTGGACTGGCAATCCTCCACAGGACTGCAGAGGAGGACTTAGCCAAATCTGGCTACAGATCAGAGAGAAAAGTAGCTTGTTTTTGAAATCTAACTATCAACTGATGAGTTGCAAGAACTTTACTTTACTTTTTATTTAACGCCAGTCTGAATATGGCTATTTCAATCTTTTTTTGGTCAAAATGTGGCGAATTTGGAAGTTTTTTTCCCACAAAATTCTCTGTAGAAGTTGTAGGCTTTCTTTTTTGGTTGCCAAGTGGCAAAAGTATGACCCCCCTCCTCCCTGCTCACCAGTGAAAATGTGGGTATTAAATTATTTTATCATAACAGGCTACCATGGAAGGTGCACTGATCATCATCATTAGTTCACTAAGTGTCACAAAAATCCAATAAAAGATTGATGGCTGGAACCATCATAGGGGAGACAAAAAGGGAAGGCCAAAAAACGCACAACTTGTAAAAACCTTAAAAAAGAAAAGGGAGAGAGCTAGTCCCTTTTGTGGTACTAAGATGTCTCACTCACGGCCCTTTTAATGTCGTCAACATGTAAATTGTAATGGGAGGTCTAGAACAAGCATCACTCGTCAATGTAATTTTCCTTTCTATAGCAGAGGCTAAAACACATTGAAAAACAATACTAACACATTGCCTAAAAAATTTAATGAAAAAAGATAAATGACCTCCCAATTGTCTATCATGAAAAAAACGAGCACATTCTTTGATGAAATGATCCATATCACACTTGCACCTCCATGACCATCAAAATAAAATGGTGCCCCTCATGAAACCTTCTATATTTGTAATGACATTAAGTTATGTAGTTGCACCTGCTGGTCAATTAATGACATTCAAAGCCACCGTCTTTTGTGTTGGGGCTGTAACCATCACATCAGTAACAAAAGCTTGGTCTTTTCAAGTCATGTAGAAATTGGCTTGTAATGAGACTTCTAACGTAAGGGCATACCATCGCTCTTTCCATATAGCATGCCCATTTTTTCGAACGAAGGCATATATGACATCTTAGATGGCATCATGTGTGGTTATTTGCCAACCTCTAAATAGGCAATGAACTAAATGTGTGCCAAATGTGTCCAACCCATGTCCACACTAACATGTGAGAAAACTAAATGTCAAGGGTTAAATCAAATTGAGACAAAAACGTAACACCAAGGTGAAAGTAGAATGTGCGATGCAAAATGAATGAATAGATGGCCTAACAACCAACCATAACCTTTCCCCCTTACTCAAACAAGAATGAATGCGAGCTCAGGATGTTGAGGAAATGAAATCATCCTCTAAGATAAACCTAAAGGATGTGTCATGGTGGATGTTCATCAAAGATGCTTATTGTCGCAATCCCACTTTGAGGGAGTTGTGAGGTCGCCACTCACACTCTCGAAAATGGGACTTGGGAGTCCTTCGGACTCCCAAAAACTCAGAGCGTGGTTGTAGGGGTCAAAACACCTTGCATTGAAGCGTTCTTGGTACCGTTGGAAAGGTCTTGAAGTTTAGATGTCCAAAATGGCCTCACATGAGCCATTTGGACATCTGCAGCACAAGTTATGGTCAAAAGAAAGGCCGGAAGTCAAACTGGCAATTTGATTCCCGACCACTAAAAGTCAGGAATCGACCCGACTTCGGTGCGTGCAGGTGAAGTGCGACACACCATTGGAAAGCTCTTGTGGAGAGCTACAACTTTGGTTTAGACCTCAACCCGATCTGAGTTCGGGGCGAGGAGTTATGAGTGTCCAAAGTCCCGAGAGTCCAAACTGGGATAATTTCGAGACTCCACTTTGGGAGTCTCGGGAAAAAGAGCCATTTGGATGCAAGTCCTGTGGAGAGCTGCAAAGAATACTATATGGGGGAAGGTGGTGGCTTCCTCCAAGTCCGGGCCGTGGTGAATCAAGTGAGTCCAAGTTAGCTTGTGGTTTGTCCCAACACCAAATAGGTGCAGAATGAGTTCTAACCCATTTGTGGGTTGGATTTGGATGCAGGATCGTGTAAGTGAGTAAGCTTGTCCTTCTTCCTAGTCTATCCCGAAGCTTTCAGCACGCCCCTCTCACCCCCTTTAGTGCTGGAAGCTGGGAGCAACTCCAAGTCCCAAACTACTTCCGCATTTTGACATAGTTGGACCCCTTTTGGGTCCAACAAAGGATTTGGGAGTGCGTCATTTATAGACCTGGGGTGCCAGTAACTACCAAACTCTTAAAAGAAGGGTGCATCTCCCTAGCTATAAAAGGAAGGCCATTTCGCACTACATGTAAACATGTTTGAAACATGTGTGGGCCCCCTTTCAACCTAAAAAACATATTCTTCCAAAATGGGTATGTCAAAAATACGAAACCTAAAGCATAAATATCGAACCACTAGAACCCAACTCTTTAGAAAAACAAACGGGCACAATCTTCCATAGAGAGAAGGCCTACACCACCAAAAGATATCGGTAGTTGAACCTAACACCTTGCTAAGGGGTAAAGGACTATCAAAAACCTGGACCCATAATGTTTCCACATACCTGCATAATTTCCTATTGAAACTCACCAAAAGAGATAGAAAGGAAGAAGAAATATGTATTATTTAAGTGAAATAGAAAGGTTGATGAACTACACATGAGGAAAAAATGCCCAAAGCAACATGGGCATCCTTTAAGAGAAGAAGATCATTGATATGCGACATGTCCTGAGATAAAACCTCATCCAAAAAATGCGTGACAAAATTTTGAAAACCCACTGGCACACTTAAAATGCATAAGCCATATGTGACCAAAATGCAACTTTGAAGAATCTCTATGCTTGGAAAGATCCCTAATGGACTCCAAAGCTTGCACTTTGACACATTGACCCTAAGCCCAATTAAGGTTAATTGGGTTGAAAGGTGGTCAAAAGCGCAAGTAATCTCACTCATAGGCCCCACGATGCAAGTATCGTCTGTTAAGGATGGAAAAACATAGTTGGGGGCCCACACAATGGTCTTTAAGAGAACTCGATAATGGGCCAAAACAAATAAAAAGCCTCATAGGGGGTCACCTTATCTCATGCCTAAATATGATTCAATAATGGTGACCCCCTCTAGATGCTGCCCATGTTGGAAGTAAAGAAAAGAAACAACACCATAAAATAACCTAGTAAAAGGGACAATATTCGCTAAAAGCCCCCCGACATCACACAAGTTTCTGAAAATAACAGCCAAAGTTAACCTCAACTAAGTTAATATTTGGTTTCACCTTTACCCACAGTTACCAAGATGAAACCAAATATTATCTCAATTGAAGTTCATCCGCAATTAAGTAATAACAAGCATCTAGTGGATGGTGCACTAGCGGGTGTTGGTCCACCATGGCCCTGTTAGGGTCTACACACACACTTGTCAATAGTAGGAACAATTTTATGCCCATAAATAGGCATAATAGTTTTTACATGCACATAATCATTCTCAATCTAGACTAAGTATAACATCTTTCATCTTTTCTAGGGGAGATATTCAAAGATATAAAATGCCTTCCTTAAACACTATAAAATTTATCCAAGTGTTTTATGGGTGGGCAAATCCCATCAATGCAAGAGGACTTGAATATTTCCACACAATATTCTCATGACACATGTGTGAAGTAAATTTTGCGGTTCCATCCATTATAATGTATAATAAATGATATTTATTGTGGCATATATTACATTAAAATGGCAATTTGACATTAGTTAATGGCACATGTAATACAAATAACACATTCACCTTCGTTCCATCCATGGTTACTTTGCATTAACAATTATTGATAAATATATAGTCAACTAGTTGGCCATCCCCCCCAAAACAAACATCATGCTACCAATGTTGCTAGTGAATTGTAATTGGACTCTACTTATTTCCGAGTCACCAAATGCAATTATAATTAGGTATAGACAAGTCATTATTGGGGGACATGGGACTCCACTAGATTCAATGATGGGTGTGACCATTATTTTTTAATAAGAACACAAAGGTGTTCACCATATGGTGTCTTCAATTTTTGGAAAAAATGTGAAATATCAATGCACAAAAGAAAACACTTTCTTATAGTGAACTTTTGTAGGTCTAGTCTTCTTTCTTGGCCCAACTAGGAGTTGTCTTGCTTTTGAGTGGTTCTTGTTGGGGGTTTGTTTTTTTTTTTCCTTGGTTGGGTTTGTCTTCTCCAACATGAAATTTCAAATAACACTTTTCACTTAGGAAATTGACCATTCACTTTGGATGAGTGGGGGAACAAAAAGGCCATTATGTGTAGGAGTAACAATCATAACTAGAATACCATCAACAAAATAAAAAAAGAAAGACATTATGACCCCCAAAACCTTAGAAATCATCAACTTGTTGATTTTTTGACCTACAAGTAGGTATTAGCTTTCCAGCTATTCCATTGAAAATATCTCCCTTTTATGAACTAAGAATCCTCTAGCAAAAATGTGTCAAAAATATTGTTACTATAAGATTTATATATTTCCAAAGTTCACAAAGCACCTTACCATCACAAATATCCAAAGCAACGAGAGCTAAATTATATTATGTGAAAAAATGAAGACAAATATTTCATGAAAGCTCAAAGTTCAACAAATGGAAGACTTACTAAAAGAAAAATCATAGAAATATAGAAAAAATAAGTGATCTTGTAAGTAATCCAAAATCTAAGATTAGAATTTTATGGGCATTTTATATGAGGGTCCAAGGGGGATGGTCCAACAAAATGGAGCAATCTTATTTGTCAAGAGTGATAAATTAGACTCTCAAGGCCTATAAATGAGGATTCAAGATCAATTAACCCAATTGGAGGTGGCATTTACATGACATCATTTTGGAAGGAAATTCAATTGGTTCGAAATTTTTAAATGATGTTAAAAGGAAAGCTCATGGTTTGGAAAACCTAGATGTCAATTAGGGTTTAAGGTTGTTTCCTTCATTGTTTTAAGAAAATAATTCACTTTTTTTTTCAAAATGAAATTGTGTAAGAATGAAAAAGATTTTATGTATCGAGGACATTGTTGAAAGCACACCCATCACTTCATTTTTTAGCACATCTAGTGTTGACATGGTTGGATTTGTAAATCCAAGCAAGGTTGTTTATCAAAGGAATGCATTTTTAACCCTTGCAAATGCACAAAATGGAAGTGTTTCAAAAATGAAAGTTGAAAGTTTTGGTCATGGAGGGTTGAAGCGCCCATTTTCACAAGTTTAAGGAGATTTATATTTATGAAAAATCCTTAAATCGGCTCCCCTTCCCAAAAAGAGAGTGACAAGAATGAAAGGGCTAAAAACATTGAGCAAGTGGTGAAATATTACATATCATTGCACTACAAGGAAAGATGGAGCTTGAATCTGTCAAAAGTGTGAAAAAAAAAACATTTTAGTTTATTTGAAAACCTAATTATGTTTGTTTTGATAGAATTTTGAAAATGATCTTTTTTTAATATCTGAAATTGTTATTTTTCCATATCTAAAATTTGAACAAAACAATAGAATTTCCCCCCAAAAAAACCAAAAAAATTAAATTCACATTGTGCCAATGTGCCTTTGCCTTTCGCCCCCCTTTTCCCCATTGAATATCACCACTTTAACCACAAAGAACTTAAAAACCACATCTCCTTGGGGGGAAAGAAAGGAGTTAACCACAAAGTGAACTTTACTTCAACTATTTTGATATAAATTGCATTACTTTATCAATGTAATCAATTCTGATTTATTTTTTTCAAAGATTTTTTTCAATTCCTAAATCATGATTTTTTTATCCTAATTTGTTTCTTTTTTAGGAGTGAAAATATGGCTCAAATTGCACACTTGAATGTTGGCTTTAATCCCTAGTTTTTCAAGGATTCCAAGTGCTTGCAAGCAAAAATTCAATGCAATTTACAAGCAATACAAGGATGACAAAGGAATTTCAAGTAGTGATTGCTATGAATTTCCTTTGTATGATGCATTGGAAAGTTGGTGGCATCAAAGTGAAAATGTGATGAAACATGTGAATGTTTTTATGAATGAAATTGTGGGTAGTTTAGAATTTTAAATGTAATTATTTTAAATATGATGGTAGTAATGAGCCCTTGGATAGACCTCTCACTCCATATGATGTTTTTTTATAACAAAGCAAAAACCAATGTTTTATTCAAAAATATGAATGTTCAAATTAAACATATGATAGTTAAAATATAAATTACATAACATTTGAATTTTGGATCATTCATCACAATTTCCTCCAATTCAAATGTATCCAAGAAGGCAACATTATTATATTTTCTCAAATTAACTTCAAAAAAGTTTTTTTGTTAAAAGTTCATGAATAACCAAAACTTTTGTCAACATCCTTTTTATCTTTTCTTCTTTTGTTTTCTTGTTGGGATTATTTTCAATGTTTGTCATATATTCATATTCACCTTGATATTTTATGTCTTCCATGTCAATCCTATCATTAGCAATTATCCGTAGATTTTGTAACCTAAGTCCATTCAAGGTCGGGGTACACAAAAGAAATGTCTTGCCCCAAAATCACTTTTGAAACATTACTTTGAAAGATGATTACGTATATGAAATAATTTTTTTGGTATGTTTTTTCTTCATTAAATATTCACATACTTTTTGATTGTGATGATTTTTTTGTGATTTAGATGATTAAACATGTTCTTAAATGTCTTGAAATATGGTTTAGGAACTATGTCCCACTATGTAGTTTTATTGAACAAAAATCAACCTAGGACTAGCAACAAATTTATTCAAATTGCTTTATATTTTAACCACAAGTTGAATAAAATATGTCCTATATGATGGCGCAAATTTTTCATATGGTAAATCACCAATTTTTTTGGAATTGATGTTTGAATCTTGGATTTTTTTCATAAAAAGATTACATTAATAAGGATAATCAAATTAATTTTATTAAGTACAAAATGACATTCCAAAGGTTTGGGAAGAAGTATAGGAGATGTGTGTGCAAAAACAAATAATTATTTGATGTTTTTAATAGGGTTTTAACATTTTAAATGAATGTATGTCAAGTTGAAAATGTCATGTAGTCTTACATTCCTTTTTAGTTTATATTTGAACATGACATTCAAATTTTGTTCAATTGATTTGAATCATTCATTATAACATTTATTGGTTGAAAGCCTAAACATACATATCCCCCTTTCATTGTTTAACATCTCATAACATTGATTTTGTTTTAGGACTTGGGACATAAGATAAAAGGTTGTCATGGTTCTTGTAATGGCACCCCAACTATGAATTCACTCACCTCTTCACTTGTTTAATTGTTTCTATGACCATTTTGAGCATATTAGTTCTTTTTATGTTGCCAAATGTTGATTTTTTTTTTCTTGTGTTTTTTTTTTGAACTTCTAAAGCCTAATCCGTATAAAAGCCAATCAAATTGGCAATGCACTTATTATGCAAACATATGCAAGCTATCACCAAATTTGACATGTGGCAAAATGGAATATATATTATTTTGAGTAAATTTAAAACCTTCCTTTTAACATTCCAAAAGTATTTTTTACTGGCATCCTTGTATCTAATTGGATAAAATTTCAATGTGTTTTGTATCTTGGCAACCCATCTTTAAATTCACATTTGAATGGAAATTAGAACCATGTGGTCACATTGGATGAACAGCATCACCTATCAACTTGTAAGGTAAAAATTTATATTTCATCACACGATTTCCTAAATTTATTTTTTGAAAGGAAGCCCAATTATGAATATTTAGCCACCCATAGTTATAATCCCAAAAACTACACTTTGCATCTATATGATTTTGGATCTATGTTAGGTGTAATAATTGGAATATGACTATCGTTTATGGCACCTAGAATGTAAGACATTTTATATAAGCTTTTAAAACTAGTGACAATTTTTTTGATCTCGTTTCTAATCAATTTAGGTATCACCAATGATTTCAAAAACTTTCTAGTTATTGCCAAAAATTCTATCCCTATGACCAATTCCATACTTTCTACAATGTCATAGACTTCTCCACACATTTGCAATGAGTTTTCACTACCCATTCTTGGAAGAGCCATTGTTATTCTAACTTTTACATGGACATTCTTTTTAATGTTTGTATTTTTTTTCATTCAAAACTTATATTGATAACTCTAATCAAAGCACAAAATGTAATTTAACCTTTTATGTTGTCAAAACATCTTCTCAAAAAATTTAAAAGCTTTCAAAATGTTGATTCCCATGTACTTAATTGCTTTCTCATACTTCCATATGTTTTGAACTCTTGGTGGCATGTCAACATACTCTGAAAATAAAACAACAATGCACCCATCATACTCTACTATTATGTAATGACTAGTTGCAATGAAACCGCTTGTGCATTGTCATAGTAAAAATTAGGATCATTGGTGTTTTTTCTTATGTTCATCCATTGTGTGTGCAATAGGAAGAAAGAAGCAAAACAAAATGAAAAAAAAGGGGAAGAAATGTCACCCTAGTCCTCTCACATGTGGATCCCACATTTATACCAATTGGACCTTATACATTTAGACACACTCATTGTACCTTACAATTTTTATTTTTTTAAATGTGAAGAACGGTCCAATTCAAGGATTCAATTTGTTTTGATTTGTCTCAAATTGGTCCATAAGATTTTGGACCTTGGACCTTCATTTAAAGTGGCTTTTAATTACATCATCAAACAAGAATTAAGTAGCATGGTAAGCTAGTTATTTCCAATGTCTCATCTTTGGCAACCACAAAGATGGTATTAAGGATTTGGATTTAGGTGATTTGGATTTTGAATTAATAAAACCATTTATGGGAGTTTTAACAATGTGGAAATGACATTCAAAAGTGGTCACATAATTAAGTGACACATAGTTAATTACTTTTAAATGAATATAAAACTCAAATGAATAGTCATTTGGAACCTACAAGTAACTCCATTGAGGCTCAACACATATTCCATTCATGCCCCATTTGGTGTAATCATTGATTTCTTGTTTCTAATTTAGCCCCAATGGTAACTACACAATGGTTATGAATGTTTCAACCCAAGGAAAATCTTTCTTCTCATGTTACAAATGTATTTTCTTGTGCATTTCCAAAAGCACAACTTCACTAAAGTTCAATGCATGTTCCATTAATGGCAATTTGGCAAAGTCATCGATTTTTCAACTCTCTAATTTTGCCCAAATGGGACCTATGCTATTACTATTAATGTCCTCACCCCAAAAGGAAATGTTTTATTTCACACTACAAGTGTGTTCTATGGTGTGCCTCCAAAATCATGCTTATACACCTAATCAATGACAACCATGTTTTTCTTTAAGCCGTAAAGCACAAGACCCACAAAATGAGTAAGCAATAAAAGGGAGGAAATTTTGTTGGAAATGAAGATAGACAACTTGGAGATTATTTTTTCACATTTTGTAAGAAGCTTGTCTAGACAACATGTCAAAATTATCAACCTTTGAGGACCATTGGATTATTCATTATACATCAATCAAGCATGAAAGCAATGACGGTAGGCCAAGATTGAAGCTTTGAGAATTATGTTGCTAGATCAACCATGATATGTTAAAAATTATTGGAGTTTATTCAATTGTAGTCATGTTGAATGTGTTAGGGACATCACAAGAGGACATACATTATACCAACACCATGGATTACGATTACATCCATGACTAATTTTGTAATTATATGTAAAATACGTAGATGATTATGTAGTCAAATAGGATTTGTCACATTGGACATGGTGTTTATGACTATGTACAAGACATTTATGACTTCATCCATGTGGATGGAAATAGTTTTAAATTATTTTTAAAAAATTCACATATATTTATTTTTATTTTATTTCAATAAACTTGAAATGTTATTTTTAAAAATAATTATCATAAGTTGACTATCATATGTACATAGTCATTCCAATGCAACGAATTCATCTCAATTGTTGTAATGAAAGTTTTCAATTACAATCACGTAAGTCACAAGTTTAAATTGAGATAAAAGATTGTTGAAACAAATCACCCCCATAGCTATAAAACAAGTCCTTAACCAACCAAACACACCTTTAACTTGTGATGAATTGATGTATAGTGATAAATATGTCCATTTTAAATATCTCACATAAAAAATAAAATCCCTCATATATTTTTCAAATAAATTAAATGAAAATTTTTATTTCAAGATAGTTCACAAAGATATATGCATTCAATGAAACATAATTTAGAAAATTTGAAGTTTATTTGTTTGTTTGTTTGTTTTTTTTGTTTTTTTGACTTGGGCCATAGATTCAAATATAATGTCATTCCAAATATAATGTAAATAGTGAATTAAAAAAACTTCTCTCTAAATAACCAATCCCATTTTCCCATATCATTTTGATTGGATTTCCATTATTTTTTAAACAAATCACAAAGTAGGTGGGATTGAATCCTAGTATTGTGTTTGCACCCTTATGTAAACTTCACATGAATTTAATTTTAAAACTTAATTTAACTTTAAAACCTTTAATTTGAAATGTAAAACCTTTAACTAATCATTTGCAATATGACTATTCACAAGTCATAATACACAACCAATTACTTTTTGAAAGCCACAAATTGTAACTCTAAACTTACAACTTACAACCAAGTTACAAGAAATCTTGGTTTATTTGACCACAAGTTTTAATCAAAAAGTCACATTTAACATCTTTACCAATTTGATTAGCTAGTTATTTTGGACAAGTTGATTATAACATGTCCAATTTAACTACTAATAAAGGTGACCATGTGGTTAGTTGACTGACATGGAATTAGTGGACAATTGGACTAATCAGTTTAAGTAATGTCAATTAGACTCTTGGTCAAATTAGCAATCAATTTGAAGCTACACCCACCTATTAGCCAATTTATTTAAAGTGCCTCCATATTAACATGAACCAACCCTACCCACGTAGGTTAGTACTTATGTTGTGAATATTTTGAGAGCATTTCATTTGTAAGTTGAGAAAAAATCATTTAAATTTTTATCATTAAAAAATGTCGCATTATACTATTATGTAAAAATATGTTTACAAAATCTCTTTCAAAATATGTTGTATTTAAAAAATATCCCCAAAAATAAAAGTCATATTAAAATATTGGTTATTGTGTTTAATGAATGCTTTTGAATATTTTCACTAGAAGAAAATTCATTGTTTTCAATCAAAATTTGCAACTGAAAAATGTCATTTGTAATTAAAAAGTAGTTGCAAATAACATTTTTAAAACTAGTTTCTTTCCTTATTAAAATTCATTTCAAATTATGTCATAATGGTTTTTTAAATATATTATAAATATGTAAACACATTCAAATACCTACAACATTAACACAATTTTTGACATTAAAACATGAAAAACCAAACATCAATTACATAGCTTATGGTTCCCATTTGTGTGGACTCCATTTACTTAACTATTAACCGTCCTACCTACTTATTTATTATGTAAACAAATAATAACTTAAGTAAATAATAATAGTAGATTAAACTAGGTAGCCTAGGCAACGAATGTTCACATAGCCTAGATTAAATAGCTTAGGCTAGAAGTCTAACCCATGTAGCTTAACTTATTAACCTACACAACCTATCTTAGACATGTCATGAGGTTGCAAGTATGAGGATTTGAACCTTCCATAGGTTCATATTGAAGGACCAAATCTTTAATATTTGCATCACATTCAACAAATAATATATTAAATCATCATATTATTATGAACATTTTTTTTCTAACTTATTTACCTTTAGCCTAGTTTAGCTACCTTACATATTTAACTAGTTAGCCTACCTTCCTACCTTCCTACCTACCTACATTAAGGCTTAACAACCTACCTATAAACAACCTATTAATTAGCCTAGCCATTTGATTACTTAATTTTACCTACAACTAGCTTACATAGCCTACTTATTCAATCTACATAGGCTACCTCTAGCTTAGTCACCTACAAAGCTTGGCTTATTTTCAAATACCTAACCTACCAACTTACATGTAGTTACCTACCAAACCTACCTACCAACTATTTTATTTAGCTATCTAATTACCTACATGGCCTACTTACCTAATTTAGCTTACCTACTTAATTTATTTACCTAGACTAACTATGTACCTACTTAATGTACATTTGTAGCCTTTCTACCTACATAACCTAACCTACCTAATACATATTCCTAATGGGTCACTTTCATGTATTTTCATGACCATCAAAACAAACACATGTCCCATTTGATTAGAATCTTGTTTTTTAGTATTACAAGTGTTCACTTGTTTGTCTTTTTAGATTGTCACATTTTGACAAAGTAGTCAAAAAATGCACGTTGCTTGGAATTTTTTGTTTCCAATCAAAAAGACTAAATTTATAATAAAAATGAAGTTAGTAAAGTTGGCAATTCAAAAACCCATGAGTTCTTGCAACAAACTATAAACTTCCACATGATAAAAAATCAACAAAGTTGATAGTTGATGCATTGATCTCATACTTGACACCAAATAAAATAATTCATAATTTAGCTACATTGCCTTCCTATATTGCTATAAGCTTCTTGAATTTCCATAACAAAATATATCATTACAATTTTTTTCCAAAAATCATTATTATTACATGCCTGAAAAAGTTGGTTGCAACTTTTGGTTATCCCAAAAAGAAGTCAAGAAAACCTCTGATAATTTCTAAGTTGCAATTCTTGTACATCCGAGCTTCTTTGCAGTATTGACCATTAGGGGTTCAATGCACACAATTTTTAGAAAAAAAATCATGTTCTCTAATTAAGTGGGTATATACCCAAGTTGATAACCAATGGGGGTTTGTAACATTTTTCATAATCACCTAACATTGATAGCTAGAGATCTTTGAAAATTATTCAAGTCAATCTTTGTTTAGCAACAAATTATGACCATGCAAATGCAACACCTATTACAATGAACATTTCAACTAGTTTTGAAAACAATAATAAAATATGCCTATTAAATTAGGGGTAAAAAAATTGGACAAAATTTGACATGAAAAAAAAACTTTAGTATATATGAAATAAGCAAATAGGTGATGAAATCTAAACTACAAAACCTCAGCCATGAGTCAATCTTACAAACTAATTACATTTAGTTTCTACATTTCTTAATATATGTATGGTTTGTTTTATCTACTCATGAGAAGAGCTCCAATTGATGATGTTGGTCTATTTTATTTAGGTGTTAATAATTTGTGTATTTGCCATGCTTGTCATCATTCATGATTCCCATATTCACAACTTATTTGATTTGGGTATTTCTTTTGTTCTCACTCTTTGTCTTCCTTCAACCAGAATCCTCTTTTTTTTGGTGGTAGTTGAATGAATAAAGGAAAGTCTTGGGGCACTTTTAAAATGTGATTATGAACTTTAGAAATATCAATGGAAACACCACTAGGAATATGGAATGGGAAATTGTGGAACAATATTGAAAACTTTGAAAGCATTATTGGAACATCATGTGGAAATTTTTGGAAAATCATGGGAAAGAGATTTAGAATTAAAGAAATAATTGTTGGGAACGTATAGAAATACACTTGACAATTTCATTGAAACTTTGGTAGTATCAAGCAAAACAAATCATCACTTTTCTATTATATAAACATTGGGGAATATTCACAATTCAATAACTTGACTCTTTACACGTGCAAGCTAGTCCTACACCCCCACACTTTTATGACAATTCTAGCCACTCCAAAAACTTTTCTTGGTGTTGAAATAGAACATTGAGAGCTGTATGACCTTCATTGAAAGCATCACCAGAATTTTGGTAAGAACATCATTTGGATACCTACAAAGTATAAAGACAATAACAAAGCTTTCATGCACAATATATTTCAATTTTTCAGATGTCCATAACAATTGATTATAGGTTGATGCTTGATTGGTACCTATTCAAAATGGTATGAAACCAGAAATTCACAAAAGAACATGAATATCACACATACATTTGCACCTCAACCTTTTGAAGTAACAAAATTTTGCCAAAGGATGAAGCTAAAATTGAAGTGATTGTGCAAAAATGAAGTGAGTTTTGGGGATTTCAATTGCCAAAAGTCAAAAAAAGGAAAACAAATAGAAATAAATTGTCAGATTTATAGATTTCCTTAATTTTTGAAACTTTCATATCTGGTTTACATACAGATTTGGTTAAATCTTCCTGTGGACATATTGCCACTTCAACTACATCACAAAATCTTTTAAAAAAAGCATTGGTGGTCCTTCGGAGAACCCTCCTAATTTGAGCCTTTCTCCAACGATTTGATCTTTGCACCTAGAATCATTCAAAAAATGCCATGTCTATGTCTTTTTGTAACTTGCAACCTAATGTGTTTTGTAACAACATGGTTTTTTCATCTTGGAAGCTGTTCATGGTTGCTTTTCAAACTACAGATTAAAACTAATTCTAGCATCTTCCTTCCAAAAAGAATATGTTGGCTTTGCTATAATATTTTACTTAGGCAATGACACACAGAAGTTAGGATGAAGTATAGCCTTCAAATAACATGACTGGAACAGAATTTGCATCTGCGATACATACACTTTAAAAAGATCAGTAAACTAAAGTGACTGCTTTTGATTTAGCCGGTCTGAATAAGTAAGTTACACTCTCCGTTGATTTTGGTAAAGCCTGTAGAGGCCCAAATAGGAAGATCTTAAATAACCGACGTGTCTTTATTGCAGTCAGTACAAAAGTATTCCCTGGTTCTTTTTTTCCATGTCTACTAGTCGATTCTTTGGGGGGCAAAAATCCTCGAAACGTCACACAATTTTCTGGAAAGCAAATATTCTGTTGTAAATTTCTTTTTATATGAAAAAATAAGTCAAATTGTGATAGAAAACAATTTTGTTTTTTGGGGAAGGTGTCACCACATTCATGTCTACCTACACATTTAAAGAGTTCTCTGGAAAAGAGTCACCAGTTAAGTCAAATCTGCCAGGGCATGCTTGTCACTCTGGCTCCACTAGCGAATTGAAAAACAAAAGACCAGAGGAGTCCACTCTTGACCTGATCCTTTTATTTTTCTTCAAAAAGAGAGAGAGAAGGTAACTGTTGGTTACAGACCCAAAATGTGGTCAACAGGAATAGTCTTGTTGTTCGGTTCTGGATTTCTAAAAGACCATATAACTTATAACCTGGACTTGTCTATATGGTTGAACCTGCCAACAATACTCTACAGGACCCTCAAAGGGTGTCTAGGAAGCATAAATTACAACTTATTTGCCTCAAGGACTGCAATAAGAAGTGAAGTAGGTAATACTTTTGTACTCCCCTGCAGAAGTGACATGTCACTAATTTAACGTCTTCCTTGGGCCCAAATAAGGGGGTGCTGATGGAGATGGCTTCACCTTAGAGACTGGAAACTTTAGTTTTACTGGATCGTACTAGTGAGGTTTATTTTTTGTATTGCAATCAGTGTTGAAACTTAATTCTAGTTGGATATTGGCAGGCTAACTATCAGGTTGCAACTTCTATAGTTTTATTGTTAGTCATTGTTATGTTGATTCGCTTGCAGTTTTGTATCTCAGTCATACCTATTGCGTCTTGCAGTCCATTCTTTGAAAATAACAACGGGTGTGTCACACTGTGGCCTTGCCATCTACATTAAAAAGTATCTCATGGCAAAAGAAAATTATGGACACTCAAATATTTCACCATGCAAAAATATTCTTCAAAATATCCTCTAAAAGGAACCAAAATCCTTCAAGATATCATAACTCTGTAACTAACCTCAAGTTTCAACACAAGCCAAAATATCATCTTTCAAAAATCCTCATATAAAAATAGAGCTAGTACCTGGGGGCCAGAATCCCTTAAGCTACTATACTCTATAATGAATCTAAACACAATATCCTTGCCTACCAACGCAAGGCCAGAGTCGGACCCTTACCTTCACCACATCCTCAAGCAAGACCTTTAAGTTGAGTTGCTGCTAGTTGCGAGAATGACTTATTTTTGCTTGTCTTAACCTTGGAGTCTGGACTTGTGGCTGAGTCTTGCTCGAGCACATCCCAGGCTCTAGTGATGTTGGAATAGGGGAAGTTTCAGAGTGTTTTTTCTTCTCTGTTGCTTGTTGCTTCCCACTTTTGTGATTCTTTCTTTCTGATTCCATTTTCATTATAATATGGGGGGGGGGGGGGGGGCCTTTCAAATTTTGTTTTTAAAATAATTAATTGATTAATTGTGAAGATTCCATGTCGAAATTTTACATTCTTTGAAAATTCTATGCAAGCAGTTCATTTTAATTGATTTTACATAATGAATATTACATTAGTTTTATCTTGAACTATGTGAATTCGTTGAACAAATCAATACTACATATAAGTATTTTTTGTGTGTAATGGAGATGGAATTAGACTTAATTTTAAATTAGATTGGGCTTGTTGAGAAAAATATATGAATTGAAGAGTTTACAAATTAAAAAAACAAATCTCAGGATTAGACCAAAGTCTCCATCATAAACTTTTTAAAAATGCAAGACCAATATTGACGATTCTTTTTTGAAATTTAGAATGAAACAACATTGGTTTGAACTTTCAACCCACCGTGAAGGGCAAAATCATTACGCTATGAACCATTCATTTGTTATCTACTACTAACAATTAACTAACCCTTACCTATAAGGATCCAACCCTAATAGTTAACTATTATCCTACTTACATGACCTTTATTGTCAAAGGATAGGTTGCCATGGTGACACCCACAATCAACTTGATTTTAGTTCATCCACAATTATTTCACAATAAACTTCCAATGGATGATATATTGATGGTTGTTGTTTCACTCTAACATTATCCCATCATCAAAATGACATTGTTTATCATATTTGCATTACACCTTTTCTTAGTCCAATAGGCAAAATGGTCTTCAATCTCCACTTAGTCTTACCTTCAATTCTACTTTTAACTCTCCTACCCGAACATTCTTATGGGAAATGCCCATTCTTATGCAATTTTAACTTTTTCCTTCTTCAAAATATTGCAAATTTTGATGGAATTTTTCTCCAAAATAATATTTTGTACTATTTGCAACCTCTTTTTTTTTTTAATCACCATGTGGCAAAATTTCACAATAAAAAACCCTTGCATGACTCCATTTTTCTATACATGTTCTAAACAAAATTAAAATGTGAATTGATTTAGTTTAATTTGTGGAAACCTAGAGCTAATCTCATTTCTTAGGCAACATAGGTTCACATCAACATTTTTTTGGCAACAATAAATTGCCAAAATGTGACGCACACAAAGGATTTGCAACAACCATGTTTTAAAACTAAGGCCCAAATTTGAAGCTAATTTGCTTAAACCTCATCATGGTGACAAGTGGCACCATTGCCACCATTAAGATACCATAAACCTTTAGGTCACCATTTTTTCTTTCCCTCTCATTGTCTTTTCACCATGTACATTACCATTGCCCAATAACTTTTTATGACCGTGCCTTGCACTTTTCATGTCAATTTTCCAACATGAAATGACATGAATGCCCTTAAAATTCACCAACATGTGGCAATATGATCGCACCTAGTATTCACCAACACCTTTAAGAAGGCTAGGATGCACAATAATGGTAGTTTATAATAACACTAGCTAATAAATCTAATTTGAAGTTCATGAATCATGTGTGCAAATTTGTTTTGGTGGCTGATTCCCATGGGTTCTTACAACTTATGGTTGGATTTGGAACTTGGAACTTGAGCCTTTGATTAAAGAAATTTGGAGGAAATTTTAAAAGATCCAAAATCAAATATGGTATATGAGAAAGCTTGTTAAAGCAATGAGCTGTTGGAACTTGGGAATTTTTTGTTGTAAGCATTTGAAAGTTTACTATTGAATTTTGCTACAATCCCAAGAATCAAATATTTCAAATTTCCCATATGGAATGCAACAATACCAAGACGTAAAGTCCAAACTTTGATTTTTAGTCTAGGAATTGAGTATGTTAGTTTAAACTTTACACATTTCAATTTCTAGATTGCAAGTTACTCAATGTGCGTGGTTTGTTTTCAAGTTTCTCCTTTCAAAATATTTGTGTCTTTTGATTTTCAAGGTTGTGTTCAAGTCCCAAGATTTAGATTTTAGAACCGAAGCTTGGAACTTGGATGTCATGGCTCAAAGGCTAGGCGCACACTTCAAAAGCCTTGATGCTAAATTCCAATGCAACATCTTTCTTCTCAACTAAAACCTTTCAATTTCCAAAATCCATCTTGCTTGTTCCCATAGCTTCTAGTTTATTGAACATCAAGGGTTTCAATCAAACCTTCCAAATTTATTTAAACATCTCCCTTGAGGCTTGAAGTTTGTTATTATAGTTTTGTTATTTATGCACATTGAAAATTTAAGGTTTTTATTTTAGTTTTATTGTCCTTCTTAATTTGTTAAAACCGAAAGCACAACAAACCATCTATAGGTTTTAAATAATTTCAAATTATGTCCTATATATCCATCTTATCATTTCAACCCTTAAAAATGGAGCCAATTCATCAGTTCCTTCACCACTAACATTTGTTAATGGTTCATCTAATGTTAACGTACTTATTGTTGTGTCTAATTAAACTTTTGATGTGTTATCCAAGCAAGGTCCTAACAAGAAAAAGAAACTATATGAAGAGGTTCAAAAAATCTAGTGAGCTCAAACTACATACTTCCATGGGCTAAAATAATCATTAATGCAAAGGGGGGAAATGCATCAAGTGGGATGCATGATTCACTAGAAATATTTAAGAATTTATACACATAAAAAATTTATAATTGGATCATAGATCAATTATATCTTAATATACTAATTAATATTAGAATATTAACTATTTTTTTAAAATAAATTTTATTCATTTGTACACATGATTTAATATAATTGTGTAATGATATAATTTTTTTACACATGCAAAATGAATTTATTTATTTATATATATATCCAACATCTTACATTTCTATTTTATTTTAAATTAAAATATAAAAAAGTATTTAAAATATATCATATTTGTATCATTAACGTTTATTTCAATGTATAATGATTAATTTATTCACATAGAATATTTTATATGGATCATATATCAAGTTTTTTTTTCTTAATGTGATAAAAGTTTTCATATTACCTATATGCATATAAATATCAATTGAAATTAGTTCCATACATGTCATAGTTCCTTATGTCAGTATACGTTAATATTAAATGATTGATAATAATTTTTGAATCATTATAAAGTAATTCTATGATCACATTGTTTATCTAATGACATATCATTTTGTTTACATCATTGACATTATTAATTTATTTTTGTTATATTTGAAATGACTTTATCCTAGTCACATTTTCAAATGATATCTTGGACATCCATGTCACTTTATCATCAATCATGGATGTCATATGGATGAAAACTTGGAATGAAAAATGATGATGTTTTCCTATTACCATGTCATCATCTATTAGTCAAATGCACCACTAATATATGATTATAACTTTTTACACATAGAATTTGAAGTAATATTCTATGAGTACATTCAATGATATAGTCATTTAAAACATCAGGCTATTGATTTATTGGTTGTAAAGGACAAGATTTCTTCTAGTGATTCAAACATTTTTGTGGAAAGTAATGAAATGCGTTTGGTTTCAAAGTTGGATAGATTATAAAAACATGTTAACCATTATAAAACAAAAGATTCCATGCCCAATGTGGATGTTGGTTCTTACTACATGAATAAATATTTTATACATGCCAAGAACAAATGGCAATATAATATTAGTGACATCCTTTTAGTACGGACCTACTCCAATGTGTTGTATATTTTAACCACAAACAAATATATGTCCAATTTACCCCAATTTATCACATTTTTCTCCATGAACATCCCATGATTGATTTTGAAGGCTTCAAAGATTTCTACCAAATGTTTAAGGTGAAAAATGTTTTGATTCATCAAACTAGGGCATTACAAAAGTTATACATGATGTATTGTCGAAGGCTACAAAAGCTTCATTTGCATTTGCTGTTTTCACTGCCAATCACAATAATTAACAACATTTAATGGTTATCAATAGTCACAAATAATAAACTATAAGGGAAAATTTTAAAATTTTCCAAAAAGATTCATTAAAAATATGTTTAAAAGTTTTTTAAATTAAAAAAAATATTTTTGAGGAATAAACTTGAAAGTTTCTAGAATTTTTAAAAAAGATCCACCAAAAATATGTTGTATATATATATAACTAGCAAAAAAATCAAAATAATAATTGATAGAATTTTTAGATGTAAATTTTTTAAAGAATAATTGGCAGAGGCATGTAAAAGATACAATTGACAAAGTTTATACAAGGTGATATTGTATAATAGAAGGTTTAGTTGATGAAAACTTCTAGAAGGTTGATGATATTTTAAGAGGTGCCATTGAATATTATAAAAAGAGGTTTACAAGGCACCACCCTTTGATCTCATCAATTCAAGCTGTGACCTTTGTGATATTTAACTTGCATCATGCTTTGTTCGAGTAATAGAATGTCTAGTTTTTTTTCATTGTTGATTTTTTTTTTGTTAAGTCTTTGAGAGTTTTTCAAATTGCGTCTTTGTTTTATCCTTGACATTAATTCCTTATTATGTTGTCTAAGGTTGAAAACAAATTTTAAAAGTTTGCTAGACTTAGGTGGACTAGAGTTTGAAGAGTTGGGAGCCAAGTTAATCAACAGGGGTTGTGATAATAGCATTGTGTTCCAAAGGCATCTAACTAGTGTTACATTGCAATTCAACGAAAAGGTCAACATTTAAAAAAATGGTGTCCATTGTTTTGCTCACAAAACAAAATGTTCAACTATCACTTTTTAAAAGGTAGATATAATGTGGTGGCTTGAAGGTAGTTTGTAGGCTTTGTATGTTTTCTTTACCCATAGCTCAAAGAAATTATATAATTTTTATAAGCTTGTTAATTTGTTCAATACCAATGGATTCAATTGCTGAAAATTTTCAAAACAAGGTGGATTTCTATGTTATTTTGAATGAAATGGTTTATGCATAATACCACTAATTCATTGTCAAGATGCATGTTGAAAATACAAGGAACGAAGTGACTTTGTAGAATTTTAATTCTTTTTGTGATGTTGTGTTTGTTCGCAAAATCCTTTGTATCTTTCTTATATATGTTTGAGTGTGCATGCATTAATCAAAATTGCATAGAACAAGGATTTTTTGTTTGAAACTTTGTCAAGTCTATAAAGCTAGCCCAATAAGAGTTATATCGCCTCTATTGTGATCCATATGCAAAGTATGAAGATCCTTCCCTTAATTATTTCAATTCCATTAAGGCCTTAATTAATGAAATTCTTTTTAAGAATTGGTTTTTTACCTTGCCTTATTTATTTTTGGTTGGAAATACCTTATCTACCAATTGGGCATTAATGTTGTTGGAAATTTGCAACTTGACATCAAGGATGTTTTTAATCAAACCATCAACAAAATGAAAGATGAATGCAAGGGGACAACTTGGGGCTTGATTACAAAACCTTAACATAACTTCCTTCAACATGAAGTAATGACAACCTTTAATATGGTTTATCCACAATTTTAGGCTATAAACCCAATAGAAACAAAATAAATTTCTCACATTAGCTTGAGTGTGTTGAAGGCCATGTTTTGTGTGCCTTTAAAGGTGGGTGTTATTTTATGATAATTACTATCACAAATTTACCATTAAGGAAAAATAATCAAATTTTAATTTTTGAATGGAATTCCACATATATATATATGGGTAAAATTATTAGTTTACTTAGCCTATAAGGTCTCCTAGTAATTTCTTAATTGTTAGTCATAAGTTTGGATTTACAATTTCCTATTTATTAGGGGATCATTATGAAAAAATGTGTTTGCACAAACCTCATTACCTTACAACTAGAGCTTTGAAACAACTAATTTGGAATTACACTACAACGCTCCCATGAAAATATAGGGAATTCAAAAATAAAATGGACCACGTTAAAAATTCATGGAGTTTTATTATAGTTACATATTAGTCCCAATATCAACCTTTGTATGAATGAATGTATACATTATATATATGGTTTTAGTTAACCATGTTTGATTTTGTTAACAAGTTGCACAAAAGTCACATATGACAATTATAATACAATTAGAATAAATGAAATAACTTTTTTGCAATTACCCAACTACTAGCCATAATAATAATTTTATTATTAATTATTGATACAAATATTATTAAATGTTATTATTTTATGCTAGGTCACCATAACCTAGCCTAGCATAATTAAAATTAATAACTAACATAGGGAATTAAACAATTATATTATTTCATACAATAGTATCTAGATTCTAGATTAATAGTTCATATTATTACTTATTAACTATTGGGTGAAAATCTTTTAAAGTTTACCACATAGGACGAAAAGGACCTAGTCCTTATAGTAATCATTTTTTACCCTATAATTTGATGTCCATAAAAAATAATGAATCAGAAGTTGTCTAATATTTAAGAAGGATCATATTTTAGATCATTACAATTATAGATTCCATCATAATCATCCATAAATGTGTCTTCACATGGTAAAAAATGACTTGGTAGAAAAGACAAAAAAAGGTGACATTGTGACAAGATTTTGTTACACCTTAAAGAACTTTAGACCCTATTATGAATTATAATAATTAATATACGTAGTAGATAGACTATTTTGAGGTAGAACTGCCTATTAGTAATCATTGGTTGGTGATTAAACAATTTTGGATCTTTATTATTTTTTCTTTCTTTTGTGTGATGTAAAAAATCATGTGAATGTCAAAGTAAGCTTTAAATTATGTGTTTTGACTTTAAAAGCAAAAAAACAATGTGAAAGAATCACAAAACATGTCAAAATCATTGTGTGCTTTTAAAGGAAATGACATTTTATTTTAAAACCTCATATTATTATTTTTGTTGTCCATTTTCAATGATCTAAAATGCTATGGGTGTACCAAGTTAAGATCTACATGAACTATCTGAGCTCCAAATGTGAAGGAACAACATATAAAAACAATGAAGAAGATGAATGCGTAGAATCTTAAAATGTGAATTGCGCTAATGATCAAACATTGACCCATTTATTTTTTACTACCATATTTTTCTCATTTTGTGTCCTTTTTGAACAATTTAAATAATTGTAGGTGCATCAAGTTAAGGTCTAAAAAAAATTCACTTGAGAAGTAAACATATCATGTATTAGTAATTAAAGTTTTCTAAATGTTTAAGTGTTCATTCATTAGTTTGTCTTACAATAGTTACAAGTGAATTGCAACTATGATGCAATCCATATTGTTTATCCTACAATTCAAGTTTACAAAATATCTAACTAAATGCACTATTTAATAAAAGAAGGTTTGGTTAAACCCAAAATAAAATAGGATTATTTGAAATGACATAACTATTTAGCTTAAGCCTACCTCTTATCTACATAGGTTTACCTACCTATTTAACCTTGGAAATGCATGTAGTAATGCCTCCCTAATTTGGGCTTATTTACATGCTCACCTATGTGCCACGTGTCAACATCTTATTAGCCCTAAGTTGAATTATTTATATTGAATTAACAAAAATATTAAATATAAAAAATAATTCCCAATTGCCATGTGCCCATTGATGATTTCTCAACAAATCATTGCATGTCAACACATTGTGCAATATAGTACCATAGTAGTTGCAACATAATGGCAGAATAGTTACAACATAGTAGCATAGTGGTTGTAACATAATGACATAATAGTTGCAATGATTTAGTTGTAAAATAATTGCATAAGTTGCATATGTATACAATTTCGTATACAATGAATTTTGTCATTGCAACTATTGTAATTCATTTGATAGCACTCACGTTGTAAAAATATGATGAATTGCAAGTGGTCATTGTAATTCAAAATTGCAATTAAAACCCAATTAAAAACCTAGTTGTGAAACACCTATTTTCTTATAGTGAATGAAACCATTATAATAGTTAGCTATTGAAAATAGGGTTGTTGGCACTAATTTGCCACTAAGTAAGGGTTTGTGGAAGAGATTGGGATATGATTATTTTGTAAGATAAGGTAAAGAAAAGATAAGGATGACCCATGTGTATATGGCAAAATTGCTAAAAGGAACGTTCCTAGGGGTGTTGGCATGGTAGGGTGGACCAATTTTGGTGTCACAAGGGTACTTTTTCTACAATGGGTGTGATTGCAAGTGTTACATCTTATTACATATGTTGGGTTTAGTTAGTAGGGACTCATTTTCAAATAATAGATTTTAATATTTACATGGTGCAATTTTTTTAATGCAAAAAACAAATCCCAAAAGCTATGGACTTTTGAAATTTAAAAACTAGGGTGTAACACCAATTGCAATTAAGCTAATGGACTTTAATTTGGTTCAATGATGGATCTAGAGTTTGTTTAGCAAATTGGTTTCAAAGTGGAAATGTAATAATAAAAACAATGTAATTTTTTTTTGCATCATATGAATTGGAGGTATACACTATGGACTTTTGATTACTGAAAAACCACACCTTATTTTTAAAAGTTCATAACATTTAAAAACAAAGGAGTTTTGAGTTTAATTTTTTTAGAATTATATAAATCACTAGCCGCTACAAATGCACAAATCACATATGGAAACAATTTGTTAAGAATAGATAAATATCATTTTATCATCATCAAATGTCAACATTGTGCACATTGTAAAGCTTGTAAAATGGATTTCGGGCCAAGTTTTTTTTTGTCGGGTTTTGGTCCACCCAACCATGCCAAGACCCACTAAACCTTGAACACATTATTAAAATGATGTAAAACACATATACATGGAAGGGGCAAGTTTGTGATATGATGATGTTCATCAATTTTCACCATTTCAAAATGTTTGTAGAATGTTTGTTCTAGATAAGTGAATGCACTTGTCAAGATCTTGTTTTCCCAAAAGCCTTTCACACTATTGTAATATCATATTTCATAATGTAAAAATGAACAAGTTCACAATGTCTTTGTCATTAGTCATCACATTGCCTTCGATTGCAACTTTGAACACCCACACGTGTGAATCAAAATTAATATCCTTGACATATGGAGCATATGGAAATTATTTTTGAACATTTTACCTTTTGGTTTTATTGTTACAATGTTCTTTGCCATAGGTGGTACTCACATGGGTGATGCCATCCTCCCCATCATAATTTTAAAAAATTGTTCCACCAACTAATAGAACTATAACTCCATTAGATGGTATGGAATAACTTGCTCCCATTATTGACTTTCATATTATAATAACATGTTTAATTGAATTCCATACATGTATTGAAGGAATGTACAAATAGGATAATGGTATTGTAGATATAACAGGGAATGGTTAAGATTTATCTCAAGTACCTTTTCTTGCATCTTCAAGTTTGATTATTCCCATTGGACCTAGATCAAGTGGCAATAGGGAATGATTGAGATCTATTTCAAGTACCTTTATTACCTCCACTATCTACCATAAATATCCTATGGTTTGTAAAATTTGTTGTTTAATGATAGTCTCTAGTTGGAATCTTGATTATAATGCATTTAATTATTGGTGCACCTCTAGACCTCTTCACTTCATTTCTATGGGTGTTCCAAACAAAATTGGTCAAATATATAAACCTTGCTAGCATTACTACAAATGTGGGTGCAATTCACTAGTCCTTGTTCACTAGACTAGTGCATTCATTGCTTCCCATTAGGTTTCATTCATTACAACCAATGAATTCACTCAAAATCCAATGAAATCACTTGGCATACAAGGACACCTTTTGTTGTAATGTGGTGTTGTTGAAACAATGGGGAATAATTGATTTTACTTTTACATGTTCCAATGAAACTAATATTACATGGTTCACAATAGGTATTGAAATAGTTATCATTCATGTAACGAGGTCATTATGAAATGACACATGATGTTATTCCATATATTTCCACTATAACATGGATCATTTCCACTTGTTGTTGATCCATTATCAATGCTTGATTGGTGAATTAATCCATCAAGTTGTATTCAATCATATGTCCTAATTCATCTTGTACGAAAGGATAGGTTTGTGTTAAATGTCCTTCCTATTTATAGAAAGTACATGTTCTCAAGTGGGCACCTTGATTAACCTCGAAGTAGTGTGTGGTTTGAAACTTCTTGGGAATGTTGGTACAAATATCATTCTAGGAATTTGATGCATAATCTAGGGATTGTTATAATGGGTTTTAGACAGTGTTGGTGCTACTTTTGTTACAAGTCCAATTATTGGTATAATTATAGTTGTCAAGTCACTAAATTTCTAAGGCCAATGTCTAAGGAAAACTTGAAACTTTGGGACATGTGTTTCCATATCTAGGTCCATTGTCTCTTCATCATGGACTACATACCATCAAACATGTTGTGCTTTTTAGAAACAATGTGGAATTACATATAAACAAACATGAATTATGGATTTTTATTGTTTATTATTTGCATCTTCATTTGGAATTGATTCCCAACCAACAAGTACCACACCTATTTAACATGGGGTTTGGTTTAATTGAGTTTGTAACCACCTATTTACATTCTTTTGTCATGGCATTTAAATCATTGAGGTACAACTCTTGAAACTTGTTCACATCTTTTATGTGTGTCCACCATCTCGATTACTTCAATTTTTGAAGGATGTTATTGGTGTCAATGCAATAATCAAACACTTGTTAATTATGCATGCTACTGCTCCTTTCATGTTATAAAAGGTGTTCTTTACCTTGCAAGTTGTTATCATGTTCTTGGAATCATAGGGTTTACATGATGAACATTGTTAGGAATGCTTGCAACCTTCTTGCTACACACATCCTCCTACATCTTAGTTGGAACCTATTCATTTCTTTCAACTACTTGATCTAATTGTCTTTGCAAACCCCTAGTTACCATTTTTGACATGTTGACACAAAAATTTCAAAACTAATTTGTTTCCATGTTCATAGATTTACATCCTTATAATGTTTATTGTTAAAATTCAAATCTTAGATACATTTTATATTTTCATTTATAGATTTCAATTAGCAACACACAAATGTCCTTGGATTAAGTGTTTACAATTAACAACCAACTTGTACACAACAACCACATTTCAAACATTGAACAAACAAACAAAACTATATAATCTAAAATTGAATCCCCCAACATGGTTGCCAATGGTAAGTACTAAATTCCTACTTCTTGGTTGAGTTTTTTGAACATAATCATAAACATTCTTCAAGCTTGCAAATCTACATGCAAATTAATTACAAGCTTAAAGTCAATGTTAAAATGTGTTGTTCTTGCAAGTATTGATTATTACAACCTTAATTTTACATCTATTTCTACAATACCAATAGAATTATTTACTAAACATTTCCAAGCTCCATTGGAAAAACAAGAAGGTTCAAAAACCTCTTTAAGTTGCATAAAAAATTAATGTCTAAAAATAAAAGGTAGGAAAAGAAATGTTCAAATTTTCCCTTCAACACCTCAATTCAAATTTAGTAACTAATTACTCATTAGCTAAATACACTACAATATGCTTTCATTGACTAGTACACCCTTTAACAATTGATAAGGTGATAAGTACCTTCCTCCCACATTGGTTATTTTCTTGTTTATCTATATTAGTTGTGTTCAAGGTTTCATTTTGTTTTTTGGATGGTAGTTTTCCTTCAAGGTTGGTAGACTTTAGTTCACATGTTTTCTTACATTTTGTGTGTTTTTATACTTGTTAGCCCTCACCTAGGACTTCTAAGGTCCCATGAACATACAATGAGTGAAAATGAGAAGTATGTTCTTACATTGTTTTCAAGCTAATCCCTTGATTTTCAAACTTCTTTTTTCAAGGTGACCATGTTGCATCAATTGAAAGCAATTTTATAGGAAGATAATGAATTGAATCCTCTCATTAGAGGATTTGGCACATATGTTTTGCCTTTACCATCTTCAACCATAAGCTTTCAAAATTTATTAAATTGGCCAAAATTACTATTATCCAAGTGCTTGGTTTTGTTGACACATATTGAACATTATTAGTTTCATGAATCTAACAAATTACACCATCAACTCGACACACTTGGATATGTGCACCAAATTCTATAATCAACATTGTTTTACTATGCAAAGTTTTTGTATGAACATGCCATTGCCAAGTGGCTTGGGAAACTACACTATTATGTAGATGTATAGGTGGTAGCATATATGTTTTTAAAGGTTTACAAAGTGAAAATTTGGAATGTGGCAAATCACATTTGTTTGCCATAATTTTGATGTCATTACCATTTAATGTTGATGTAAAAAACTAAAATTTTGACATGGTGTTTGAAGTAATATTAAATAGGCTTTTGTTAATTGCTTCCTTATCACCTAAATCCCTTGTAAACCTAAAGGGAATAATCATCTTAAAGGTGACAACACACTAGGGTGGAACAAAAATGGCACGTCGTGAAATTCCATTTTGAAATTTTTAACTTTATGTTTTTATGAATCCTCATGCTTTTATTAATGGGTTCTTATTCTTTGAGTCCATTTAAGTACCACATACTTGATGGCTAAAGTCATATTCCTTTTGCACAATACTATAATTACTCACATAATTTGAAATGATTATTCTATAAGAATGTTATTAGATTCTAGATCTCTCAACAAGTATTCATTTTTCTTCTTCATACTTTACCACCACAATAAACACTTTATTTAAACATTTCAACCAACATCATTCCAATCCCCATTCATTATTAACAAAATATCCTTATTCCAAAATGCACATTCAAAACATACACACATAATTCTTCCATTGACAAAATTGTGGATCACCTTTATAGACACAAAATTGCAAACCCCTTATTTGGGTAAAAACATAGTCAAAGGAGCCACCCAAGTGAGTGAACACTCCTTAAAACTACATTTTTGTATGTTTGAAAAATCACAAGTGAAGCATAATAATTCAAATTGTCATATTTTTTTTGAAATATTTTTCCTTAATTGCAAAGTTCACATGCTCAAAGTTTGACTCAATTTTTAAAAAATTACATGTTGAAAGCACTCAAACCTCGAGAGTGGACCATCCTTGTTATTTTCAAACATCCTTTTTTTTTACCAAATGCGCACCATTCCTTTTGAAAATTAGAAAGGATTTAAACATTAATGATTAGAAGGGAAAAATGACTTGAACTAATGAAAATTGTTTTTATAACACATTTGAAAATGTGCTTTTAATAAAAAAAACCTATGTGATAGAGGGCATATATGCATAATATACATGATATAAAACCAAAATTTTAATCAAAATGTATTTGTATCTAAAATACAATGTTAAATGGGGTACCCAAAACACAAAATTTAAAGTTATAAACCAACACAAAAACAACACGTGTCATGTGTAGTCTTTGGAAAATGACTTTTACCTTGGCACCCATGGTTCCTTTGACTGTGCTTTCACCCATGTCTATTTTCTATTTGCCTCTTGTGCCAAAAAAATTAATGACCTTACATCTTTTAATAACCTTTAACAAATTTTTAACTAATTTGGTTATTTTTGGCCAATGTTGGCAAGCGGCAAGTCATTGGCATGTTCAATTGAATGCCTTGTGCTCTTTGGTGCATAATCTTTGTCTAAGAAGTTGACTCATTTGTACTAACCATTTAATGTTAATTTGTTAATTGCCAATTTGTCCCAAGCAACTTGGCCACCAATTGTTTTTAGCATTTTTATGTACTTTAGGCTTTTACAACTAGCTTACCTACCTTTAAACACATTATTCATATATATATATATATATATATATATATAATCCCCCTTACTTATCAGAGCTTAAAATACACTACATAAGAGGACAAAAACAATATACCTTGAATCATATGGGCTACACAATAAGATGTTAAAAGATATTTGTCATTTAGGACGTAAGCATTTTTAGTTTAACTTATCATAATCTTATATTTGAAAGATAAACATCTAAACTATTAATTTCATTGAAAGAAAAACTTCCTTCATAATAAGCCTTATAATTTTATGTACACCTCATAATTTCATCAACATATTTCCAAATTTTTTTCCTTAGTATCAATGTCATCACACCATATTATCATTGAGTCATTTATTCGTTAAAGGGCATTATATGAAGATGTATTGAGTCCATATTCTTTTTTTTTATTTAATTTTTGTATAATTTTGAAAATTCACAACAAATTGGATACTAAAGATTTTAACATGAAATTTTTACATCGTGTTTTGAAGAGTGAATTCATTGTTGATGTGAGTCCCATTCCATCATTTGCACATATAAATTAGAATTAACTATATTGAAAAAATGATTAAAATGGACTTTTGGATATCCAAAATGTTTCACCTTAGTGTGTTTTTACCTCTGAGTCCTAATTATCCATTTGCAAATAAAATGTTAAATTCTTCAATGTGTTGTATCCACAAATCTAATGTCATTATTTTGGTGAAGCATATGCATTTGTCATTATTGCCCACTCATTTGCAAACATTATATATGTGCAACTTTCACCCTTGTTGGAGCTTTATATGATTCTTCTTCAAGAATTTTCTAGTTATGTTGAAGGAAAAAATTGAGATTGGGTTACCATGTCAAGAACAACTTTAGAAGACTTGCAATATTAAGTTTTTTGAGAAGTTATTTTTAAAAATCCTTATTATGTATTTGTTAAGTCTTTTTAGAATCCTTGTTAATCATTGACCAAAATCAAGAAAGTGAAGCAAGCTAAAATTCTTGATTTCAATTTCTAGTGTTGCATGGAAAAAATGTGTTGAAGGACTTTGTTGTTTTTATTTTAGTGTCAAAGTTAGTAGGGTTGTGATTTTATTTGACTAAGGAAAACAACTTGTGGTTTGATGATTTGAGCAATGGATAATTATACAATGATATCAATAACCAATTTAAAACGAGTTTTAGGGTTTGCAAAGATGAAACCAATGTCATTTTTTGTGCTTTAAGTGTTATTGTGTTGCAAAATCTCATTTTTGTTCACAAAATTCTTGTGTTCATCATGTTCCATAATATCAATTCAAGAAAAATCATCACATTTTGTAAAATTGATTGTTATAAAAAAAGAAGGGGAAAACTAAACACATATAGATGGAAAAAGTTTTGAAAACTTTGATTTGGTTTTAATTTTGAAGAGGGAGGAGTCCTAGGAGGAGGAGGTAATGGTGGGGCATGAAGGATTTGGGAGGTGAGAAATTAAATTCCTATGAAATGGCTTGTGAAATCAAAAAAAAAATGGGGCCAAGTTGTTGTAAGCTCTGTGGAAGGATATTTGGTAGCAACATGCATAGGAGTGTTGCAAGGAATATTGATAGGTTTTAAGGATGGTTCAAGTTCAATGCCATTAGTTTAGGGGATATGCACATTGGGAGTTAGAATAATTAAAAAAACAAGTAGAAAACATGATGATGATGATGCTAATATGTTGTTGAAGAGTTTTTTCTTAGACATTACAACATAACAAGTGCAGGTAGTAACAAGTGTCAAGTTTGTCGAGTTGTGTTTCAAAGTTCAAACCCTTGATTATTGAATAAGGAAGTCAACAAGGTAAAAAAATTTACAAAGAGACAAAAATGGTTTAGATATAAGAAACTCTTTGATTTTATGATCTAGATTATGATTTAGATTTTGGTGTTGGGATTTGGCAATATTTCTTGTGATTGAGATTCTTACAACAATGGTTTGCAAATTATGTTCAATTATGTGCATTAATTTTGAAGTTTTTTGTTTGAAACTTGAAAATTGAAACAAGGATTTGTGCTTTCAATTGTTGGAACTTCAAGCTTTCTAGTTGTATATCCAATGCATTTGTGTTACCCCAGTTTTTAAGGTTCAAGTTGTTTGGTTGTAAGTATGGTTGTATTCATATTACATCATGGTTGGTTTTTAGTTGTATAATTGTTGTTGATATGTTAGATTCAAATGAAGGAAGATAAATCTTGTGTGTAGTGTGTGGTGGTCTATCACACGAAGAAAAGTGTGATGGTCTACAACATGTGCATCTTTTTGTCAACCACTTCATTGTGTAGCATATTTATGCATTTTTTTTGTTCATTGTTGCCCTTGTTGACTTTGGTAATGAATTTGTTCTAACTTTTGATGTTTTGTAGACATTTCAAGTGAAGAAGCTTGCTAGTGCAATCAAAGTATGGACTTTGCAATAATTGAAATTTGAACTAGGACTTTACACAATCTAGTAACTAAACTATGGAATTTGAATGTTTGGTGTTGAAGATATTTATAATAAATTGGAAATTTGAATTTGAAAATTGACCTTCTAGAAATTTGGACATTAAAATTTAGAGATTAATTTGATTTATGAACAGACTTTTAGTGTTTTATCTAACCAAGTATTTTCCCTTTGTTAATGCTCTATGTAGCCAAATACACTTGGGAATGCACATGTCACTAGTGTTCTAATCACATTAGTTGTTATAACCACTTTGTAGACATTTGCAAATGACAACCCACCATCATCACTAGTCTTCAATATAAAAAATTGTTAAGTCACCTCCATCTCACACAAATGTTGGGCCAGCTATTCTAATAGAGCTTTGATTATGTAGCCAAATTAACAATTACCTATACTTGAAAAATCAATGATTAGTTCACATTTTAATTTCCCATTGTTTATTACATTTGGAAACCAAGTTTAATGAATATTAATGTTGTTTTTTAATATATTTAAAATCATGGCATTTGTTGAAATTCTTGATTGAGATAAATACCCATAATTCCTTCAATATTTTGGTCCATGGAAATGAACTATACATTATGTATAACAAGTTTCATGTAGTAAAGAATGGGCCATCAAAGGTGAATTTCGCAAAGGTGCACCTAACAAAAGTAATTGTTAATTGGTGTTCAAACCGAGGGAACATAAGGGGATTTTAAAACATGCAAGGGAACAAGGCAGTGTGGGGAATATTGCAAAATTGACACCAATGATTGATTTGACATCCCAATGCCAATAACATGAAGAGGTCACCCCAAATTTTAACATATTATGAACCATGTTGAATATTAGCCATTGTGCTTAATAAAATGCTTGTGAAAAAAATGAGCAAGCACAATAGGGAATCATAATTTCCAATTGGACCTAGTGAAACATGCATAGTGGTTTGTACTTGGCACATTCCACAATGCAACGATTTTCATCATTTGTAGAATGGGCATGTAGATTTTGAACAATGGTTAGGTGATATTGACCCAAGAAAACTTGTTCATTGTGCCTTGCAAGGGGAATAGAAATAGCTCGGAAATGACATATTAAATTGAAATCACCATATCATTGTTTTGTGTTTGTTAGATCCATTGATGAAAAAGGTTTTGGCTATTAAAAAGTTGATTTATAGCACAATGCAAAATGGGTAGGGATCAAGGCCATCCAAGGGTGTTAATAGAATTTGTGAAGCTACCATAGATTAATCAAATATGTAGCAATGAAAAAATAAATTGTTATGTATGTATGATATAATTATAATTTTTTTTTGGGTCAAAATAAATTTCTACATTAAAAAATGGTAGATTTAGTTTTTAACATTGTTAATCTATCATAAATGACCACAAAACCATTTAGCTAGTGTGATTGGGATAATCTTTTTGGGATATCATGGGGTATTGTTTAAATATTGCCTAAGGACAATAATTGTTAGAACTAGGAGTTTAAAATCAAGATTCCAAAGAAGTTTGGGCTTACTTTCCAAACGTATAAGCCTACCCATTTTACAACCATTGTTTGTTTATTAAATGAATTCTCATCATAGTAGCTTTCAATATACGGAGGGGTTTTGGTGTTGTGATTTGTCTTTACAAACATAAGAAACAACTTTCACATTTTGGTTTAGGTAGACATGCCCATCATTAAACACTCATTACAACAAAATGTGTCCATCTATGCCAATTGTTTTCATTGGATTTAATTTGATTGAATTCATTGGTCCCATTGAATGAAACTTAATGGGGAAATAATAAATTAATTGGTCCACTGATTGGGGATTAATGAGCTATACCTGCATTTTGTAATAACAACTACCTTTTAATTGATCATATTTTAGTGGTTTTTCATTTTTCTTAAAATCTTCACAGCCATGGATGTGCGAAATGAAAGTTTTCAATACTTTTTTTAATTCCAAAGGCAAAGGAACAACAAAAAGAAAAAGAAAAAATGATGGTCATTTAATGAGGAAAATAATAATTAAACCCCCTTTATTTCCAAACTTTACATTTTCATCATTTCTTATTTATTTTGAACGATTTAAAAAGTTATGAATGTAGCAATTGTTTTACAAAACTTATTTAAAGTCTAAAAACAATAGAACAATGTCTAAAGATTTTAAGCTTCAAAACACAAACTATTTTTATGTGCCTAAACCAAAACATTGACCCCCTTCATTTCCAAAGGGCATATTTTATCCATTCCTTAATCAACTTGAATGAATTTTGTAACTTTGGATGCACTAATTGAAGATTTACAAAATTTATGTTAGATTAAGAGGTAATGAAACAATGCCAAGATATTTGTATTTTTTATTACTAAATGTTGAGTTGTAGATCTACCTATCGATTTGTCCCACTATAATTAAGTTAATTACCAGACTGAGGCCCATGATAAGGCCATAGGCTTTTAAGCATGACATTTTAGTGAGTTGAACTTGAAGTACATATAAGATACTCATGAGTCTTGATTGTCATTGAGTTAAAAAGTCTTAAAATTGATAGAATAAACATTTTGAAAGGAATCACTTTTGTTTTTATTTTACATTTAAACATGATAAGCTAGATAGATTGGCCGATGAAAAGACACTTAAAGCTTTGAAGAAATGCATTCTTTTTCCCATCACTTTCAACTTCAGAGACTCAAAGGCATTAAAACAACCTTTCACCTAGAACACCAATAGCTATTCAAAAACTTTCACTTGGATTTGAAATAATCAAGATAAATTTTCCCAAAGTAGGCGGGTTGAAAAAAATAGTTCAACCTCTTATGAACACATATCCTTCTATGTGCAAATAAAGTGCATCTTGTGGCTAAACATGCAAACCTTCAAACACAAATAATAGCCTTGCTACTTCTAAACAACGTGGGTCTTATTCCAAACAATTCTATTTACAACAACAATATTTGTGAATAGGTATGATTTGTCTTTCAAAAAGTGAAAAATGAAAATTGTGAGGAGTGATTTGGGTAGTAGTTAGGTCAATGATTGAACACTTAATGTTAGAGAAACACAAATTTATAAAAATCCTTTTGTTTCCTTTGGAGCTGAAAATAATGTTGTTGTCTTCACCTAGCACATCCAATGTTACAAAAATCACTCAAATCCATTAAGAAGTGATCAAAACATGGTTGATCAAGATATGCTTTCTGGAAGTGAAGGGGATAAGTGTTTGGTGATAATAGTTTAAATAGTTTGTGTTTTGTAACTTAAGATCTTTGAGCATTGTTCTATTTCAAATGGAGTAAAGGTCCATAAACATATGGGACTAGTTGCTTTTGGGGCATCTGATGCACTTTCATTAGCAAGAGTCCCCAAAAGATTTACATTAATTGGCAACATGTTTGAGAAATATTGTTGAGATTGCAAAAAACAGGTGAAAAATTACCCCAAAAACAAACCATTGTGTCAACACGTGGCAGAAAAATTTAAAGAATTGTCTCTGGAAAAATGGTGAACTGTTAAGGTGAGGATAACACCACACTCCAATGCTTTTCATGTCTCTATGTCATGGAAGAAATTTCCATTCATTTGTTTTATGGTGGGTAAGGCCTAGGGGTGTGGAATTTCTTAGAGCATCTCCACAGGTGCTCAGTATGTCACTCTGGATAATAAAATTAAATGTCTAAGTTTAGCTGTTTTTTTGTTGGCAACCCCACCAATAAAACTGCAACTGGAACTGCATATATGTGGGGATTACTAATAGCAACCACCTGGACCAATCATTATGATTGACCAATCAGAAATACTTAGCTGTAGTTAGGTACACTCTTTTTTGGAGGTGCGCCTTTTATGAGCCACGACAAGTTGCACGAATTTGGTGCAGAAAAACCAATTTCCTGAGCTAAACCGGCACATTTTGACCTTTTCAGAATAAATTGTACTGTCTGGAGTCACATACTGAGCACCGTTGGAGATGCTCTTATGGCCAATCTTCATTCCGCCTTGTGCATGCCCTTTATTTTCCAAATGTCCCCACCATAAGGCCTAACAAACTGAACATTGAACAATTCATCAATGCACTTCAAAGACTTCGTTTTTAACACTATAAAGCAAGTTCTAGGCACTCACCACTGGGTCCCCAGGACCTCGCACATTAAACATTTCTGGTTTTTTATAAAAATGTTTTTTCGTGATAGGGTTAATTGGTGGAACCTGCCCTTGTGTGGGGCCAACTGTGTACAGAGGTGTCTTTACAGACACAAAGAGGTGCCTTATGGATTGTGAGGTGCCTTCAATGCATGCCAGACGCCTCCCTATGTGGGTAGCATGTTCTTTACAGTTTGTTCAGGAGGCAGTACAGTACATATAAAGTTCGATATAAATCGCAATAAAGGTGCATTCACACTTGGTGTCAGTGACTCTATGGTAGAGTCCCCTAACACCATGCTAGCCATTAAGGACTTAAACCTAGTTGCCATTTATACTAAGCTAGCATTCACTTAACATTGAGCTATGGCCCATTTAACACTGAGTGCCACCTGGGATGCCACCTAGATTTTCATTTAACACTGACTTAACATGAGGTGTGAATGCACCATAACTCTATATAAACATGTTCTACAGAGAGTCACATTTCTAGATTCTGTATGTAGATTTTGTTCTGCTGTTGTTTAGCTCTATATTAAGAACTGCTGCTTCAGTTTTGAAAATATTTCAGGATCAAAGGATCCACCCATTCTGGTTTTTTGGGGCCCAAAAAAATCAGAATCAATGAACCACTGGTTTGATCAGATTATTTTTGAAAAGAATTCAAACTACCCTTGGTTTTCATGAAGGAACCAATATCAGCATATTTTTTAACTAGAGAAATTTCTCCAAGCAGCGAAATAAAAAATTCAAAGATTCAAAAGGTGAAGTGATTTTGGATTTGAAGGTTTTCATAGTAAGAAGTAAGGAAAAAGAGAGAGAGTAAACATTAGAGTTATTCGTAAAGTCCTGCGAGTAGGGGTGAGGACGATGGCATCAAACTTGTAACTGGGAATGACAATTTTAGCAAAAAAAGAAACTGGGACCCAGACTAGTTTTTTCCAACAATTTTGATTGTAAACTTTCATCGTGTCTTTCCTTTCCCTGATTGCCTCCGCTGGTGCTACATATGTTTTCACTGTTCCTACGTGTACAACTTGTATAATTACTCTCAAACCTTCTGCATTAAATACTGATTTCAGCATTTCATACTGAGATTTCAAAAAATCTCATTACTTTGCCTAACAGAGGGGATAGGGGGTGAAAGTAGGCTCAAAGACAGGGTGACTTTAGGAATAACTCCATAGTCAGATTCTATATTTGATTTTTAGTGTGTAGCCACAAATATAGAACGTTGATTAATGATTTGTACTCTACATTTGGTTTATGGCCAGATTTGAGTAAATCTTCGTTGGGGATGACTGCCTTTTAAAAAACATCTTTCTATGGATGATAGGCTAGCCACTTAGGCTACATAAGTAAATTCATGGATCTGGTGGTTATGAAGGTGGATATTTCCTTTCTCCATTTTGCCTATAGCTGTGGCTAATGTACAAGAACTGGCTCTTTTGATAGTATTATGGTGCATTCACACTTGATGTTAAGTAAGTGCTAAATGAAAATCTAGGTGACATCCTAGGCGGCACTCAATGTTAAATGGGTCATAGCTTAATGTTAAGTGAATGTTAACATAAAATGTTCATGGTAAGTAGGTGTAAGTCCTAAATGACTAGCCTGGTGGTAGGGAACTCAACAGAAGAGTGCCTAACACCAAGTGTGAATTGCACGCACCTTTAGAACCGTGGCTAGGCACCCTATGAACCACTGGGGGTTTGATTCTGATAACCGCCCAACGCTGGTTCCAAACCTTCAAACCCTAATGACGCGCGTCTCAATGACAACCAAAATTGAGAATCGAGGGTTTCCGTTTTCGGCGTTCCTGGGACGACGAAAGAACCGTTGCGTACTCGCAGCGAATCCCCCAAGAATGATTTGCGTATTGTCAGTGAATAACGGAAGAAGAAAACAGAGAATTGCAAGATTTTTGTAGATTTCGCCATTGAATGCAAAAGGCGAGCCTGGATTCAAATTGCTTCCTCCTTCATTTCCATGCTCGATTTTTGCATGCTAAGGAACTGTTGGCACATGCATCTGCAAAAACGTGGCGACTCTCCGACGGAGTCACGTTGCTAATTCGACGCCGATTGCAAAACAACAGCCACATGGCCGCCATGCATTTTCTGCCTCACACGCAGGCCTCAAATTCAATACAAACTCTTCATCATAAGACCCATCATCGATCCAGTTTATTTTCAGAAGAACGAGAACAAGGACTCTGCATTTCTGGTGTTCTGATATCATATTACGTTATCTGCTGCATACAGACTTGTGGGTATTGGAGCTGCTGCTTCTGCTGTATCAGTACATTTCTGTCGTATTGGCTGTTTGCAACTTGTCTCACTCTTGCTTTCATCATGCCTGGACTCGCGTTGGGCGATGTGATACCCAATATTGAGGCTGATTCCACCCAAGGGCCTATCAAGCTGCATGACTACATTGACGAGAGCTGGACAATTATCTTCTCTCACCCTGGTAAATTGGGTTTTGATTTAGAAATCGCCGTTTCCTTGTTTGATCTTTCTGTATCCTCCGCGACTTCCTCGAATTTGGTGTGCATTACGATGAGCTTTGAGGTACTGTGTTAATTCAAAGATTGTTGCACCGGTGTCGTTGGAGATGATGGTTAGTTTTACCTTGAGTGCATTGTAGGCGATTTCACCCCAATTTGCACAACGGAGCTGGGCATGATCGCGGCGTACGCGCCGGAGTTCAAAAAACGAGGAGTGAAGCTGCTCGGTCTGTCCACCGACTCTGTGCAGGATCACTTGCGCTGGATCAAGGATATTGAAGCTTACACGGTATGTACATGATTGTTCATCGCCTTCAGACAAATCTTGCACCTCTTCTGTCATCTAGGGTCTGTTGATATAGATTTTGTATGTGAACTGTGGTTGTGTTTTTTTTGGTTTTATTTGTTTTGCAGCCAGATGCGCCGGTTCAGTATCCTATTCTTGCAGATCCTCATCGGAAGATAACAGGAGAGCTGAACATGTTGGACCCCGATGAGAAAGGTCCCAATGGAAAGCCTTTGGCTTCCCGTGCTTTGCACGTCATTGGCCCTGACAAAAGAGTAAGTTCCAAAAGCCCAAGACGGTATACAGCTACTATAATATATTTGCTGTTTTTCTTTGATCCGTGTGATAAGAACTTCAACAGAATTCCACCAGTCTACTTTCAAATTAGACTGGAGCAATGGGCAGCAACTAGCAACCAGTGTTCTCTTTTTGAGCAAATTTTCGCAACTTAGAGATTTTGTCTTTCAAAAAATGAAAAAAACACGAAATATTTTGCGATTTTTAGGCATTTCCTGGGTCGCCACTTGTAGAAGTGCTTTTGGAAAATGCTACAGGCCACCCACAACAGTCGCCATTAATTGCTAATTGATGCTGCTGGAGATCCTCGCCAGTGGACCTACTTTGAGGAAATTGAAAAAAAAAAACCCTGGTAGCAATGGAGCTTGTAGACTGGGTATGTCATTACAGATATCACTCTTTGTTGTGCATGGTCGGAACTAAGTTCTGCTAAGTGGACGTGGTGGTGGTGGGTACTAATCCTAGTGCATGGAGTCTTTGATCTTCTTGTTCTTTGCGGAATTGCAGCTGAAGTTAAGCTTCTTGTATCCGGGAACGGTCGGTCGAAATTTCGACGAAGTGTTGCGAGTTCTGGATGCACTCCAGCTTGCATCCAAGCAGAAGATTGCAACCCCTGCAAACTGGCAGCCGGGCGAGGCAGTGGTAATCTCGCCGTCTCTCTCAGACGAGGAAGCCAAGCGCCAGTTTCCGCAAGGCTGGAAAACCATCAACCTACCCTCCGGCGAGCCGTATTTGCGCCTCGTCAACCCTAAAACCTAAAACTCTAAATACAAAGAACACCCATAGACATATTCCTATAGAAGGATGAAAACAAATTTGGAGGCAATAATATTTTGGACTAGGTATATCTAAAGACCCAAAGTATACGTAAGGCCTATTCCTATTGGAGGATGCAAACAAATTTGGTGTAAATGTTGGGGTTTTTGGTGGAGTACTTATATTACCTTTTTTTTTGGGTGAGGTGATCACTTATCTAGGTATGTTGAAACTTCAAATGTTGTGTTTGTGTGCTCAAAAACTTTATTTTGTTTGTGCACAAATACTCTTTTTGTACTTAAAAACATTTTGCCCTAATCCATGGGCTAATATTTTGTATACCATTGTGCATGTGTCATTGGGTGGTATGATTTACATTTTGACTTAGATATAAGTATGTAACTGAATAGCCTTTGTGTGTGAATTGTAGCATTTTCATTAGGTCTATTAACAAAAATGAGTTTGTTTCTTTTAAGGTTGCATATGTGGAATAAATTTTTATTCGTTGTTATACATGGATTGCATGAGGGAATCAAAATATTGAATACACATGTGACATATGCACGTTAATGACTATATGTATGATTCACACCTAATGGTCCATGGTAAGCTAGAGTTAAATTTCATTGATTTTAGGGTGTTTTTCACATATGTAAAGGTTAGGTGGCATTGGTGATGATCTAGACTCTTAGTCGGTAGGTAGTGTTAAACTTGGTGCACAATGTGTTTGCTAGTTAACATCAAATCAAAGCTTGAAACCTAAATTTTAAGCTTTTTAGTTAATGTAAAATTGAAATAAGAAGGTTCAAATATATCCATGTTACATAGGATGGAAATCATGGTGGGGCTTGATCAGACCAACCATCACACACTTACACAAAAAAGAAAGGGGGGGGGGGTAAGAAAAAGGAGAAAATGGGCATTTCTTCAAGCATCAATAGAGGCTGCTGCAACAAGTTGCATTGCATTCCCTGTTGTGAATGTGAAAACTATCTGATGCAGTTAACTTTCATGTCTACCATCAGACACCTTTTTCAAAAAATATTAACACTTATTTTGTTAACCTTTTTTACCAATGACAATTTAGCACATTAGTGTGAATCATGATTTAAAAGTATAAAAATGGGAAGTAACATCTTAATTTTAAAAATATTTTAATAATGAGTAAATTAAGTCAATAAAAAAAATTAAGTAAAATTCTCAGAGCTCTTGAAATTCCCTAAAAAATTGAAGTTTGAAGTACTCAAAAAAGGAATACAAACTTTCCCCTTTTTTTTTTTTAAAAAAAAGGGGGGGGGGGGGTGTTGTAAAACTGCAGACTTGAAAAATAAGTATTTCTACTTTTAAAATGTGCATCTAAACAGCTTATTAAACCATATCACAATTCATTATTTTTTCTTTGTTTCTTTAAAGATGTAAATTGATGTACCAATGGCAATGGAAATGGTTAACTATTTTTTTTTTTTTTTTAGAGAGTCCAATCCCACTTGATGTTAGGGGTTTTTAATTCTAACACCCCTAACACCTACTTAACATTTTAATAACCTAAAATATAATATAAATAAAGCTACCATCAACCATGATGGCAACTTGCTTACATTTTGTGCCTTTTCACACAATGGTGGTAGGACCTAGGTGGAGGCTAGACTACCATAGTATATTTTCAGGTTTTGGCATCTAGCTACCGAATAATTATTTTATTTTGAAATTTTGATTTTGACGCAAAAAAAAATATTATTTTGAAATTTTGACAAATTTTCATTTTCATTTAAAATATTCGCATGTTAATCATCACCAATGTTTTATGCAAACATTTTGTTTCACAGCACATGTTTTGGTACCAAATCATTCCCCTTAAGGAAATATGGCACTAACCACTAGCATACCATTAGCCACTCTAGAAAGAGTTTATTTTTAACATTTACTATATACACAAAGTCAAAAAAAGAAAAAAATTAAAAACCCTATGACAGAACAACACAATTTTTGCAGGGCTACATTATTAGGCCCATAAAAGATGTCAGATAAAACTCATTAGGAGGTGTTTAGTGGCAAAGGAGAATTTTTTTAAATAGCTCAAGAATGGATTATGAAATTTTTGCTTTAGTAAACAATAATTCTTTAAATTTTCAACTAGAGGGAACTTTAATTTTCTAAAATTTTGGCATTTGAAAAAATAATATAATTTCTACTGAACTTGAAAAGGTGCTACGGTATAGACTTAACACTTCATCATGATTGACACATGAATCATGAATGTTCCAAGAAAGTTTTTGGTGATGTTGTTTGGTCATTCATTTTTTCTCATTTTGAACATTGTGCACAAAGTTGTGTTTTTTCTTTGTGTTCATTTTTTGCTCACTTTTTTTCTCTCAATCATTCTTTGTATGTTGTCTATCCACACAAAATTAATCCAAGAAGAATTAGGTTTTAAGAAAATCCAATTAAGAACCTTCATGCATTTTAATATCTTAATGATGTATTGTTAACATTAACATACCATCTTATGTACTTTTTTTTGTGTCCCTTTCTTTTTTATCAAAAAAATCAAGGTTTGTGATTACAACATGAAACACAAGATTTGAAATAGTACTACTACTAGCTTTCATTCTCCACCAAAATTTGAAATTATTGCATATCTTTTTCCATGGATGCCAAAAATTCAATATATTTTGTTCGTAATTTTATTTTTACAGATGAAAGGCAACCAATAGGAAAGAAACTTAAGTATTATAAAAGAAGATAGAATGAGGGTGCAACATCGAGGCAAGTGGGGGTGCAATCACACTAACACAAGCCTCAACAATTGTAACACATGTTTAAATTTTTCATGTTTAGAATTGATAATTTAATTTGGTGTTGAAAGTAGATTTTTTTTTTTTGGTATATTAATGTTCGTAATATAGCATTGGAACATGAAAATTAGTTGGAAAAAATCCAATGAATAAAAAACTTTTAAAAACACTCATTAAACATTGTAACAAATGTTTTTCAGCACTAAAAGGACTTATAACTAGACTTCATTTTATTTGAGAATTACATATATCTTTTAAAAATTTACATAAACCTTATATAATAATACGCATTTTTTATTAAAAAAATTGAAGATTTTAAAAATATATTCTAAAAAAAATTCTTCCAAAAGAAATCCCAAAAGTGTACGGATGCAACTCATGTTATCTTGTTTACACCTATGGGCCAAAACAAGTTCAAAAGAGCCAAAAAAAGGTGTTGAAAATTATTGAAATTTACAAAATATAACATAAATGTTTTAATTTAAAAAATTTAGAGTTTATGGTAATCATTTCGTGTTGTGTTTTTATGTCAATTTAAGTAAATTGAAAAATAAAAATAAAAATTCATTTGATTTAATTTCAAGTTTTGGTTTCAATAAAAAAATATTTGAATTTGAACAACCATTACATTAATAAAAATTAATTTTGCAAAGGATTATGTCTAAGAACTTTTTTAATAAAACAAATTGATGGTAAAAAAGTTTAAATGATAGTAACCTATTACCCACATTCAAAAAAAAATCACAATTTAAAAGTTGTGGAATTTTCTTAATTCAAAATTCAAAAAATATATTTTAAATATCTCAAATTTCAAAAAAACTTTACCACATGTAATAGATTATTGAAATGTACATAACATATAAAGCAAGGTTGTAGCTTATCATACCAAAAAAATTAAAGTTTAAATTAATTAGCATATATTGGCATGATTTGAAATTATGATCATTTTCCAAAATGAAACACATGATTTTGTAGAATCTACACAATTTTAGAAAATTCATAGTTATTCAACAAAGATTAATACAAAACATGTGATGTATTTGGGTAATTTTTAGTAACAAATTATTAAAAAATTCTTTCAAAAATTGATTTCTATGAAATAGTCAAAAGGATTAGAAAAAGACTGACATTCTTTTTATTAAACAATTTCATTGGTTTTAATATTTCATTTAAACCTGCTACACCAAAAAATAAAATAAAAAATGAAAAGAGAAAAATATGATTGCACAAGGACTAACTCTACAACCTTAAAAATCTTGTTTTTGACAAAACCAAAAAATCAAAGGATTTTGTCATAAAAGTTGAAGCAACAAAATAAATAGAATTAATTTTGCACAATAATTGCACAAAAGGTCCACAATTCCAAAAATCATATTCTTGACATCTTAATGGTATGTTATCATGGACATAAAACACCCCTTTTGGGATTGCTACATATGTAACAAAAAAGGAGAGTGCTTAACTTAAACAAACACCCTGCTGCCTACTAGATTTATACACGATCTGTAGTTCCTGGGGTTCTGACTACACTTCTGATCTTTCCTTCCTAGTCATGAGCATTCGCCTACAAACACCCTGCAAACTTCTGTTCACACACACAGCTTGTGCTCATGGGCTTCCATGCTAACACATTCAACAGATCTCTGGCTTTGGATTTCACTTTATTCTTTTTTCAGACAATGCCACATGAAAACAAAATGTAATTCCTTGGCCGAGCTACTGGCGCAGTGGAAAAAAAATCAGTAACCAGCCAAGAATGTTGGCAACCAGCAGATCTCCTTTACTGCCCATACATCTTCTAGGCTCCTTAACCACAATCAGTGTTCCTCTCCTTTACTGGCTATTCTGTAGAAAAATTGAGGACCCCCTCCATAGCTCATCTCTTCAGCACCTCTAAACCGCCTCAGCCCATAATTGCAGCTCTATTCCTCACCATAATTTGGTGCCGCCTCTACCACGCGTGATCAGCCTCCATGCTCATTCAGTAGCAGCCGCCATTCATTCCTTCCTATACAACATCTCACACACACCCAGAGAGAGATTTCCCATGCACTTCCATGCAGTAGTAATGGAGAGACAGCTGCCACAAAAAAAGAAATGGCTAATAAAGCAAACTTAACTTCCAAGATCAGGAAGTGTTCACACTAGCGTGGCGACTTAATTTCGTGTTACAACAACACTTTTTTACTTGAAATGCTATGTTTTTGAAAGGTTTTTTTGTTAGTTTGCTATTGTGTTAAATCATCTCCATTTTATTTGAAAGAAAGTATTGAATGCAACTTATTGAATTTTTTAAAACTAGTTTTTAAAATGTAAATAAGGTGCCTATAATTCATTATGAAAATATATCATTATTTCATTATATTGTATATTCAAAAATGCCCTTCTACCTTAGGCTCTTTCTAAAATATATAACCTAAATGGCTTCCTCAATCTGAACATGATATTTCAAACATTGAGTTAACATCTTTTGTCATATGGACAATGATGTGACTTTTGATGTTAATTATCATCTTAGGCTTGAATTGGTTAATTTTTTTGAATTTCTTAAAACATTGACTTAACACAAATTTGCCATCAAGTGTGATTAAAACAATCCATATCACTATCCATTTTATTAATATTTTTGTTTTTTTATAAACAAAAATTTCAATAGGTATCACACATTCAACAAAATTTCACATCCTTTTTTTTCATATCCCTAATCAATGTTACAATGAAAAGGTTCAATTAACAACCAAAAGAAAAAATGTGCATATTTGGTGAAACTATTTGTTTGATAAAGGGATTATGTATTTCCATTCTCAAGACTAATAATGGAATTGCATGGAGATTTTGTCCAATTATCATTATGTTTGAAATATTTGAAATAAAATGTGATGAATATGATTATTAAAATACGCACCAATGTAAAGGGGAATAAAGAAAAACCCATATATGATTAATTGGATTACTAGAATGGGAAATTTGAATTGTTTTGAAAAGTTAACTTCAATAAACTAACATTTCAATGTCGTAATAACATCATAGGCTTGTGCTAAGGCACAAAGAAGAAATCATTGTTTTAAGGGTTGTTGAATAGTGAATTAGTAGTACTTACATGTTACATGTAAACAACATGCAAAGTGTAAGGAAGATTTAATGAGAATATGGAGTTTTCACACGTCATTCCAATTTCATTTTCTTAGATATTCTACTAAGGGTGCTTCTCATATTAATAAACAAGGTTTTGGCATATTGCCTATGTTGTTTGAACTTTGTTGTAAGGAAAAAACTACACATTGATATAGGATATGGGCATATAATCTTGGCTCAAACTAGACCTAATTTGTGAGTGACATTTGGAGTTCCATGTGTGCATATAATGGATGTGCATGTTTCATCTAAAAGGGTGTTTACAACATAGGGTGGTTCACTTTTTGCATTAAAATGTAATTTTTTGTAAAATGTCATGCATTTGCATGCTAAGATTTTATAAGTTTAATAAGAATACACCTGTATAAAAAAATTATAATATATCTACACCAAATATAATATTGAATTTTTGAAATTGAAAAATATGAATTGGTTTTTTGTACATGTCTTTCTATACATACATTGTGTATGGTTTTTATTTGGAATATCTTATAAGGACTCAATATATGATATATTAATGCAAGAGGAACATAGATGCAAAAAGTTTGCTATAAAAACGTTAAACAAAAAAAAATGTTATAGTTTTTTGAATGGCCTAAAATGGGCCATATTTTCATAAGTCCATGTCATAATCAGGATTTTGGTGGATTTCATTTTTTAAAAACATGTATGTTAAAAGGTTGTGTAAAATGGCTTTTCTTCATATGCACTTTAAAATTCAACAACCACATCACTAGTACGAATTGTGGGTCTAATCCATTATCCTAAATCATTAGAGCCAAAATTTGTTGATTGGTTTCACTACACCCACAAATGTTTTCACCCATTCTTTGAGCCCATTGATTACATAGTTATTCAAGTTTCCAACCATTTAACCCCATCTAGGGAATTTTTTTTTCATGTTACCTTTAAATGAATCATCCTTTATGTGTGGGATTTAGGTAATGTTTTGGACAAATTAAATGTATGTCATATGAAATTCTCATGATTTAACTAATTTAACTGCCAAAAAATCCTCAAATGTAAAAGAATATTTTTTATTCAATTTGAGATTTATGAATTCCACAAATGTTAATAAAACTTTAACCCATAAGTATGAACCTACCAAATCAAAATAATTAATCTTGCTACTAACATGTTTAGGCTTTCTCCCATAATCTGAAATAACATAAAAAAAACCCTTTCATCATGAAGATTTTTTCACTGATAAAAGCCAGCTATATTTGGCACAATACATTATGAATTTAAGGAAAATACAAAAATAAAATAAAAAATCTAATAAACATCTAGAAATGTCATGTGACGCACCCCCAAACTCCTTGATAAACTCAACTGCGAGTCCATAGGTGAAAATAGTGGAAGATAAGTAGTTGAGGCACGTTCTTTGGCTTGCAACACTTCGGGGGTAGAAGGGCATGTTAGAGCTTCGAAATGGGGATTAGGACGAACAATGAGTAGGTTAATTATTCACATGAACTTGCACAAACCAAACGACAAATTGGTTAATGCATAGTTGGAGCACTTTTGGTGCATGGATGAGCCACGGGCAAACACAGACTCACAAAACTCACCGCAGCCCGGATTTGGGGGAAGCCACCACCTTCCCCTTTATAGTATTCTTTGTGCCTAGCCATGGGGCCTTCAACCAAATGTCATTTTGTCCTGGAATTCCCAAGCTGAGAATCCCAAAATTCCTGAAATTGGGACTTCCACAATTTTGGAAGCCCATAACTTCTTATGTAGACCTTTGATTGAGGTGGGGTTTAAAGTAAAGTTGTGTCCCTTATTGAGAGATTTTCAATGGTATGTGGCACACCACTTGCACGTAAGTAAATCAAGGCGATTCTCGACTTTTATTGGTCGGGAGTTAAATTGGCAATTTGATTCCTAGCTTTTCTTTTGGCCATAAATTATGTTTTATGTACCCAAATGGGTCATGCAAGCCCATTTTAGACATCTACATTTCAAGAGCTTTCTATTGATATAAGGAACTTTTCAATCTAATGAATTTTGACTCGTTGCAATCGCCTTCTGAAAATTCAGGAATCCATTGGGATTCCAACTCCCAAAGTAGGAGCTCATTTGGGAGTGTGGGGGTTCATTCCCTCACACTCTCCTACAATCCTTGGAGCTTGAAATGTGCCTCCTAGGCTTCACCCTTGGTTCGCACCTTTACAAGCCCTTGCCTTGGTCGTAAGCCCAAAGCTAAGGTTGCATATGTTGTGATTACAACATTGTGATTTAGAAAGGTGTTGTTCATTTTCCTAGCATTAACATGTATGGAACGCCCTTACCACATTTAATTCCTACACAAAACAAATCTATGACTCTATAGTAAATGATCATATGAAGAGCCAAAACTAGTGACGTGCTCCCAAGTCACGGGGTGAAACCCACTTGAGGGTTTCACAAAGTCAAGTTGCGGAAAGTTGAACTTGGTAGCACGCTCCCGGCTTCCAACTCTAGAAAGGGGTAAAGGGTCGAGTTGGGAGCCCCGGGATTAGACTAGGAAGA
>Ga0116229_10000062_pt1 | contig 92748 bp, 98 predicted proteins | sample S1TSphgellanicum_3_FD_87313 | JGI IMG/M metagenome (GOLD analysis project Ga0116229, IMG submission 87313) | Host-associated microbial communities from peat moss isolated from Minnesota, USA - S1T2_Fc - Sphagnum magellanicum MG | ecosystem: Host-associated > Plants > Peat moss > Unclassified...
AACCGTCCAGTCATACAATCCAGTTTTAGTAATTAGAGCGGTCTTCTTTATGTCTTCTGGAGCCATCCGAATTTGCCAAAAACCCGACTGCAGGTCTAAGGCAATGAACCATGATGAGTTTCCCAGCTGATCAATTACATCCTCCACGAGTGACATCGGAAATAAATCTTGATGCGTTTGTGCATTGAGTGGTCGATAGTCTCCACAGAAACGTCTGCTCCCATCTTTCTTTACTGGCAACGTTACCCGACAGGCATACTCAGAGTTGCTGGACCTCATCTTACCCAAATTTACCAAAACATCTATCTGCCTTTTTACTTCAGCCTCCTCCCAGTAAGACAATCGACCAGGAGATGTTTTGCAAGGTGGGAGTCCTTGCATATTTATACAATGCTCTCCAATGGTGCAACAGCCGAGTTCTCCCTTGTTCCAAGCAAAGACGTCTTGGTACCGCTCCAGAATTCCCCAGATCTGCTACTATCCTTCATCATCCAATTCGGTGTCTATCCTAATTCGCTGGCAGATTTCTTTCCACCTATTGTCCATTTCCTGATGGCTAGAAGATGCCAATTTCTCAGCGGGTTTGCAATCAAGGTTACCATCTTTCACCTAGACAATCTGCAACAACACTGGAACCAAAGAATTGTGGGCTGGGCTGGGTTGCTGCAACAGCAATGGGACAGGTAAATCCTATATGGATTCATACATAGCCTGTCTGCTTTGTTTTGCATCAGAAGCCCATCTGATCCAATCTGCGTAATCATCTGAATCGGTGACCTTTTCCGCCATGAACTCGTCACCTTGCTCTTATAGCATCAATCACAACATTTCTTGCGGCCCTTCTGAGTTCACCAATTCCTCCAAATCAGCATCTTCAAACTCATCCTCGCAGTCAATTTGCTTCAACTGATTAGATTCCGAATCATAGTATCCACTGTTATCAATGTCATCATTAGAATTTGAGGTGTATACATCGTCTTCCTTGGTCACAATTGTCTGACCCTGTTTTGGCATCCAGTCAGAATCTCAATCGACGTGTTTGTCTTTCCAGGTGGTCGACGCCTCCTGCTCCAAAGCTCTCGAATTCATCCTTTGCAGCAAGTTCACCACCGTCAACGGCAACACCTCCACATTGGTCCCATGACCATGTCTCATTTGTAGTAGACCTCATTCCACATCCACTACCGCTCCAATTTTCATCAGAAACTCCAGTCCAAGAAGCACATCGTAACTGTCCGTGTCCACAACCATAAAGGTCATGGCGCACTATACGCCTCCTACCTTGACTGGTATCTCATCAATCCTTCCTAAGGCCCGAGTGATCACTCCCGATGTGGTCTTGTAGGTTTCAGTTCCTGTCACAAGATGCATCATACCCAATTCTCTAACTACAGTTGCAGCCATAACAGACATGGAAGCTCCAGTATCCACTAGACCTTCTACAACATAGTTGCTGATCTCCACCAACAAATGCAAAGTCTTGCTTCGATGAATCTTGTTGATGTAGATCTTTCTTAATGACGGAATCATAGAAACTACTGACATTTGATTCTCAGTTGCTTCTGAATCCTCTTTCTCCTTGCCAGTTTCACCAAACTCTCAAGGTGCTCCAGTTCTCCAGGGATCATCAGAATGGTCTCCATAGGTGAGAGGGAAATCTTTCCCTTTATGAAGTGTGAAAGAATTTTGGATCTAACTAACGTATCTCGGCCTGCACCTTCCCCTGCAGCTTCAGGGATCGGCCCAGCCCTTTCTGGTGTCACTTCGATAGAAGTTCTCTTCCTTGGCATTCGAGTATAAGAGAACAGGTTTTCATTACCACATAATTTGTTAAGCTGTTGCTCGGTCGTTGCCTCATCATTCAGCAACACCTCCAAGAAGTTTGTTGCTCCAGATTGCGATTTCCCATCCTTGGGCTTCTTCTAGCACCGGTCCTCAGAATGCCCCAACCCTGAGCAGAAGGAACATTTTATGCCACAATTTTCTGTCCTATGAGGCATTTTGCACTTGGCACATTTTGGCCGTGCTTCATTCAGCCTTGGACAGGTGGTGGCCATATGGTCCCCTCCTTTGCAGATTTGGCATCCTCCAAACACGGTGGAAGACGATGATGCTTCTCGATTCGGCACAGCCTCCTTGAAGAAATTGATGAGGGTTTTGTTTAAAGCAGTGACCTGTTTCTCCATGATGGTCTGGGAGGATTCCTCTTCTTGTTCCTCTTTCAGAGGTTCATACGAAGTCTCCCCGAGCTCGCCCAGAACTCTCTCCACTTTCGTCACAACACCAACCAATTCTTCAATGTTTGCAAACGTTTTCACCACACACAATTTCCGAATCTCTGGCCTTAACCTGGCCATGAATCTCTTCTTTTGCTTGGTGTCTTGTAGCCATCCCTTCTGAAACAATTTGTTGAGACGTTCAAAATACTTTTGAATTTTCTCCCTAGGTTCTTGCTTGATGGCATCCAATTTCATCTTGATGTCATCAGCATCAACATCCCCATACTTCTGTACTATCAGCGTCCTCAGTTCCGCCCAATCGGCGAGTGCTGGCTACAACCTCTTGAACCATTCCTTGGCGCGACCCCTTAGATTCAACTTGGCAATCTTGAAAAGCTTGTCTCCATTTAGGTCTCGCACCTCAGCAGCCATGGTGAGTCGCTCTGCCCAATCATTAACATCTTCATGGTCTCGTCCCTAGAACAGCTCATCCATTCCTTAGGGACTGGTCATTTCGCAAATATGCAGCAACAAACAAAAATTGCAATACCGCCTAGAACACACAGTCCTTAAACAACAAACATGTGTCAACATAATCAACAAGTTTCTTAGCCTCTGCAGCTCAGTTCTAACTCTTGAGAAAAACAGATGTCATTCAAGCTACACATTAAACTCAGATTGAGCTCCCTCAGCCACTGGTTTCAAAGGTGCAAAATTAGATGGAAAAATAGAAAAACACTGCTCATCTGCGGATTCCTGCTGGAACTGCCACTTCCCTTCTAAATCGCGCCACACTTTCCAACTTATGAGATGAGACCTCGATCCAACATGTTCCACCTTGACAAGACGATCTCCAGTCTGGAACAGATCCTCCACACTATGGATGTAAAATCTGGCAAAATGGTTAGGTGAGACAACAGCCTTGGGAATCCAAATGTCTCCCAACCTCGGCACACCACGTTGTTTCTCAGCGAACATAGGCGTTACTCTACACAAGGTTCGAAGTGTAGTAGTATTGTGTCTATAGCTGTGAGATTAACACCCATCCCTTTGTTCCATTTTTCACCTTCAACCAAACCTCAGTGTGCGTATGAAAGCCACTATGAGTTATCTCTACTGCTACGTCTCCGATTCAGGCTTCCTTTGGATCTATTCCTACAAGTGTTATCACACCAAAACCCAAGAAACGCAGCACTACCGCTCCTCTCTGTGGTCCACCCTAAGTAGTCAGATAATCAAACCTATTAACTATTCGTTGTTCACAAACGTCCGCGTTAATTCTTCTTCTCCTACCTCATCTGCACCAGATGAAGACATGATACATTCTACCTAGACCTCTACAGGTTCTACCAAAACTACCGAACCGGTTTTGATACCAAAAAGGAGAGTGCTTAACTTAAACAAACGCCCTGCTGCCTACTGGATCTATACACGATCTATAGTTCCTAGGGTTCTGACTACACTTCTGATCTTTCCTTCCTAGTCATGAGCATTCGCTTACAAACACCCTGCAAACTTTTGCTCACACACACAACTTGTATTCATGGGCTTCCATGCTAACACATTCAACAGATCTTTGCTTTGGATCTCACTTTATTCTTCTTTCAGACAATGCCACATGAAAACAAAATGCAATTCCTTGGCCGAGTTACTGGCGCAGCGGAAAAAAATCAGTAACCAGCTAAGAATGCTGGCAACCAGCAGATCTCCTTTACTGCTTATACATCTTCTAAGCTCCTCAACCACAGTCAGTGTTCCTCTCCTCTATTGGCTATTTTACAGAAAAATTGAGGACCCCCTCCATAGCTCATCTCTTCAGCACCTCCAAACCGCCTCAACTCATAATTGCAGCTCCATTCCTCACCATAATTCGGTGTCGCCTCTACCATGCGTGATCAACCTCCATTCTCATTTAGTAGTAGCCGCCATTCATTCCTTCTAGTACAACAACTCACACACACCCAGAGAGAGATTTCCCATGCACTTCCATGTAGTAGTAATGGAGAGACAACCGCCACAAAAAAGAAATGGCTAATAAAGCAAACTTAACTTCCAAGATCAGGAAGTGTTCACACTGGCGTGGCGACTTAATTTCGTGTTATAATATGTCATCAAGTGTTGAAATGAAGGAATTAGTGGTCATTCATTTGGAATTGAAATATGTAAACAATTGATATTTCAAGTTTAGTTGGGTCATCAATTGGTTTTGAGGTTGTGTGTGCATGTGTAAGCATTCAAGCATCACATTGAAGATCTCTGAAAGCTTTAAAGTGATGTACCTATATTTGATGGAACACATGGATGAGGCTGATATGGTCAAATTTTGGGAAAGATTAGAAGGTGAAAATCCTTTAAGGTGTACCACATAGGATGAAAAGGGCCTAGTCTTTCATGTAGTCCTTTTTTACCTTATATTTTGATCCTCATAAAAAATATTGAATCAAAAGTTGTCAAAAATTTCAGAAGGATTATATTTTAGATTATTACAATTTTAGATTCCATCATAATCATCCATAAATGTGTCTCTACATGGTAGAAAAAATAGAAAAAGGTGATGTTGTGACAAGATTTTGGTACACCTTAAAGAATTTGCACCCTAGAAAAAAATGTTGCATTTTATGTTTATAACTTTTGGGAATTTGCAAGAAACAAATTAGAATCATTATTATTATGCATGGTTATTGGGTCAAATTCCATGGAAGATGGTAAAAATTACCCAAATGGATAGGTAAATGGTATAACAACTTAAATTCTAATGAAACATGGATCTTTAATTTTGGTCATGTGGATGGAATTCCAAAATTTTACATCTTATTTTCTCATTGCAATTGAAGGATTTAAAAGGTTGGAACAACCAATGTCTTCATTAAAAACCTTGATTTTCTATGACATGTGTACACATCTTTTTTATATTTTCTTTACTAATTTGTATGCATTAAAAACCTTGCTAGAAAAATTATGTATATGTGACTTTTTAACAATAGTTGGTTGGCTATTATTGGATTAGGTTAATCCAAAAAAGATGTCCAAAATCAGTTGATAATGCTATGTAAATATGTCATGTTGTTCTCAACTTAATAAGAAATGGGTCCTTGGTTTCAATCGAAAACCTAGGTCTTGCATTTTGTTTTCTTGATTTATGAATCCAAACCTTCAAAAAGTTGGAGCAATATTTTCATTAAAAAGTAAATGAAAAAATAATTTAGATATTTTTTTGGATATTTTTTTAGATCTGATTGTAATAGGCTAATATCTTGATTAAAAGAACCTTGACAAAACAAGAAATATAACTTTGACACTTTTTTGCACCCTCTACATGATCCCATTATGTGGTTTTTTTTCATGGGATCAACCCAAGGGAAAAGGCAAGAAGGAGATGATAATAAATCATTGAAAAGGTAAATATATCATGTAGCTTTATTTTTAATATAAGAAATGGGTCCTTCGTTTTAATCTCGTCAATGGAAAACCTATGTCTAGCATTATGTTATTGTCATTTAGAAATCCAAGATCATTCAAAAGAGTGGAATATTTTTGTTTCCATTAAGAACCTTGACATAACAATATAATCACTTTAACAATACATGAATTATTCTTTGCCTTTTGCAAGATCCCCATTTGTAGCTATTATTACATAACGCTAGCCCAAGGTTTCTTATGGCATAAAGCTAGAGTTAATACCAACATCATTGAAAAGGTAGATATAATATTGTTTAAGTTCAATAAGAAATGGGGCTTAGTTTTAAACTATCAAGGGAAAACCTATCTAGTGTTCTATTATTATTTTTCAAGAATCCAAGCATTCAAAACAATGGACTATGTCTATTTTTTTTTAATACCTTGACAAAACAATATAATCCCTTAAAAAATATGTATTGTAATTATTTTCCTTTTACAAGATCCCCATTTGTGGCTACTACATTACATAAAGCCAACCCTAAACTAAGTAAGAAATGGGTCTTTAGTTTGAATCATGTCAATGGAAAACCTATGTGCTACATGTTTACTTGTCTTGTTCTAGTCATCCAAGTATTTAGAAGAATTGAACAACCAATATTTTCATAAAATAATTTATCCCTAGGTTGTTTTGAATCTTTTTCAATGTCTCATTACAACAATTAATATCTTCATTAAGTACCTTGACAAAGCAATGTAAATAAACCTTTTAAATTTTTTCCCTCCTTTTGCAAGATCCCATTTTGTGGCTATTATTGCATAAGGCCAACACGAGATTATGGTGTAAAGCTAGAATTGATAGCATCATAGAATAGGTAGATGCCATATATATGTCAATTTTCACACCTTCAAATAGTACCTTTAATAATTTGAATGACCTGAAAAGAAAAGAAAATTAAAACAAGAAGGAACCCATAGTGGTGGTTCAAAAGCAAGTGACAATTAAAAAACAAGCAACATTTCAAAGGTGTAGTTTGCAACTCCCTTCTATGGAGAGGTTCCAATTAAAACTACCTGTTGGTGATGGGACCCATAGTTTTACCAAGAAAAAGTTAGCACACAAATATGGTTTGTGTTTTGAGGGGTTGAACTGAAAAAGGTCAAGATGATTAGATATTACATGAAGAAGAGATTGCAAAGGTTTTTGGTCATATAGTGAACAATGGACATCAATACATAGAATGTTCAAACCCGAAGCTTATATCAAAATTGAAAACTTGTGAATGATTATGTACTAGCTAGAAGAATGATCACTTTGGGTATGGCAAGAGGTTTAGTTTGTGAATTTAGTGAGAGAAAAATGAAAAAGACTACTTATGTAGAATGGACAAATCAAGAACAATTTTGGCGACAAGAAATGGAAGATTTAAATGCCAAAAATTGAAAAAAATTCTTGCATTTTGACCATGATGAGGCTTCAAATGATGAAATGGAAAAGATTATAATAGCCCCTTGACATCATGTTCCTGAACAATTGTAAATGTACTTTGTATTTGTTCAAAATTTGGTTGCTTCGGTTGAATAGGCCTTAGCGACAAAGGTGAAAAAGAAAGGTGCCATCTTTATGGTGGATATGCACACTCTTGAGGCCAAAAGGAAGATAGGAACAACATAGTTGTATAAGCTAAACAAAGGTTTACAATTATGGTTTTTACACTACAAGGGCGAAAACACAGTGCATTGTACCAAAATGGATGTTACAAACATTATTTTTTCAAGAAATTAAATTTAATAGAATGTTACATGGTAATTGAATCGAATATTTTATGGTTTGGACTCAAATATGTATGGTAGTTTATATATGTCGTGAAATGCATAGAAAAGTTTTGTAATTAGAATTGGTTGCATAGTGTTTTTGAACTTTTAAAACAATAGATGTGTCATGTAACAAATTATTTGGACTTTGTTTTCACTAAAAATAATTTATTTCATAAATTTCTATCATGTGAGTTGATCAAACATATTATATATGACATGTGGAAACCAAAATTCAAGAAAAAATATTTCATTTTATTTTCATGTGCACTCTGAATTAAGATATATTTAAAAGTCCATAATGGACATAAAAATGAAGAATTGGGAAAAATTATCTAGGAACAATTTGTTTGCATTATGAATATGAAGATTGGTGTGAAACCAATAATCACATTCAATAAGGCCCAAGGCATGATGAACATCTAACAATTTTCCTATTCAAACACAACTATGATTGGAAAAATATATAAATAAATGAAATGTAAAAAAAATTCGACATTGATATTAACCATTTTAGTAGATTTATATAAGAAGAAAATAAGTTATAGACCAAGGTGATTGAGGCATTTAAGAAAAAGGTATGAACTTTCAAAAATGAGTATAATGAAAATGTTGAAATTCTGAGAGGGCTAACAAAGGGATTGAAAAAACTATGTACTTTTGTGTGGACTTTGCATGTGCCACTTTTGGTCCACCGCACCATGCTTTTGCCCACAAGAAGTTATAAGCGTGGCAACATCAAGTGAGGTGGCAACAAGTGAAGTGGCAATAGATGATTTACAAACTCTGACCATCACACCTTTGGGTTCCTTTGATCTTACACATGATTCCAAAATTGAAGTTTTGAGTAAACATATTGATGTTCAAACGGGTATTGTAGAGATGTGTAAGAAATTAATAGTTGAATGAAAGGCTTTGTTTTCCCACATGCACAAAAGCACAATTGATTTATCTACCACACTTGCTACTTTGGAAAACCAAGTTTTGGTTTGTAAGTGACATGAATGTGTCATTAAAGATCTTGTTAGTCAAAGTTTTAGAGGTTTTCTTTTGAGGAGGCCACCACCACAACCTTATTTTGAGTTGCAAATTGTTATAAAGTTTGAGTGGCTTCCTATAAAGAAATGTGTCTTTTGTGGATTAAAGGTTTGCTCCAATGTGAGTTGCCTAGATGTCATCTTACAAAGCATATGTATCATGACTAATGTTCTACCTACCACTTTGGTAGATCTACTAAATGCATTTTGAAGGAATGTGAAATAGAGATGCATTCCATGTGGTGGGGTTGTGTCAAATTGAATAAACCAAAAACAATTGATGGTTTTAACATTCAAAGGATCAAGCTTGAAGAGAAAAGGACTTGGCGCCCACACAAGCAGTTTTAAGTCCATAACAACTTTTTTTCTTGCTTTTTGACTTTGATTTTCACTTGGTTGCTACCATCCAACACTCACAAGTTGTGAGTCTAAATTGTGTTTTGAATGTCCATTGTTGAAAATAGTTACAAATTATCCAAATGGTACTTGGACATTATCTACTATAGTTGAATTGGGTTTATAAAACTACATTAGAAAAAGCTCATCATAATGTCAATCCATGACTACATTCATGATTGGGTTGTTAGTCATTTAGGACATCCATGACTATATGACTACATAAGCAAGTAAGATACATTGCTTAGGACACCGAGTCACTATTGTGACTAAGTCGCAAATTTGAATATGATTGTGACTTTTGTGACTTAGTCATAGAGGACATCGCCTTGATAAAGGATTCAACAATTCTAATCATTAGATAAAATGCACTAAATATGAACTAAATATATTTTCAATTGATCCCATGTGAACACATGGCAACTACAAATGCGTTCACAACATGCAAATGTCCCATCCTTGTATCATGTCACACATAAACATGTGGCATGATAACAACTGACCACATTCCACCACATGTTTTATTGTTGTATGTTTAAGGTTGAACTTGCAAAATGAAAATAGACTTTTTGGACTAATGAGATGTTGACATTTAACATATTACAAACCAATCATGGGTTGCCACGTGTAATTTAAAAACCATTTTATGGTTGAAAATCTTGGAAATATTAAATTGCAATTAGGGTTTAGAAATCCCAAAGATGTTAACAAGTGGAATTTTTCAAGTAAATCAAGTTTGCATTTGTGGAGGTAGACAATTGTTGATTGTTGGTCAACAATCACCCAGTTTAGGGTTTCTTTTAGGGTTTCGATTTAAGGTTTAGAGAATATCAATAGGTGACATGTGAAATACTCTTAACAAATCATTATTGACACGTGGTAGTGAGTTTGGCCTTTGAAGACTACCACATGTCAATTTCTAGTCAATGGTCAATGTTCAAATGGGTTTATTTAGGTTATTATTTAGGGTTTTATCTTATAGGATTTCCAAGATTCTTATCTCATGGTTTTTGTTTTATGTACATAGGGTTTATCCTGTAGAAGAATGACAATAAAACAATTTCTGCAAAATGGTATACATGCCTTCTATAAGCAAGTTGATTACAACTAAATAAATTACCTCAAAACAAGACTACCTCCACAACCAAGACAAGGATTGCTCTCTGATATAATTCCAACAAGGAGCAAGGTGTAAATTGCATTGGGTGTTTAATGTTGGCTTTTAGACAACAAGGTCCAAAACATCCTGACAATCTTAGTTCACAATCACAATTCAATAGACTCTACAATAGTTGACTTATAATGTGTAACCCACCTTGATTCAAATGCATTAAATTCCTACAATTCTGATAGCCATCAAGATCTTATAGTAGTGTCATACTCACAGAATTCAGAAGTTGCCATTTTGGACGAAGTTAAAAAAAAGGCAACCATTTCAGTTCACTAGTGTGTCACAATTCCTACCTCAAAAGCTTGATAGCCCCCAGGTGTGTTGTTTGCTTTTGCATTCAAGGGATCTGCTGTCATGGCATCAACAATAAACACCTCCCATAGTCACATAGTCACCTCCCATATGACAACAGCCACATAGTCACATCGTATTTGCCTCTCACCAATGAATCTGCCACCTAGCCCACATATCATTCATGTGCCAGCATTTCATCTAGATATAGAGTCCCTTACACCTGCAAATATAGCTTGGACCCAACTAGCAACATAGACCGAATAATCATCCATGTTAGAAACTACAGATTTTGAAGCTCACTCAGTTGCCATAATCATGACTATACCTGTGTTGTGAATATCCCAAGTTTGTCTGATGCTACCAATGGTGCCCCAACTGATGTAGAGGGGGGATTACTTGCCAAGTCCTGCATATAGACAAATTGTAGATGAATAAGGGCTAATCCAACCTGGTCTCATGCAGAACCCCTACATCAATGTTTAAGCAAATTCTATGGAAGTAGAGCACACCAGTTGGGCTAGGGTTACCCCAGAATGGACAAGACTATGGTTGTACACTTGTATTGGAAGAATGAATGCACATAAGTGTTGGGGAATTTTGTTACCCCATTTGCATTGAATTTCACATTGGCTGCTGTGGAACCCGGGGCGTTGTCATTTTGGATGGACTCTGGAGTTGGTCCTACATATAAGCAAAATAAATCACATGTACTGAAAATGCATGTTTTGATCCATGTTGATCTTCACAAGATAAACCCTACAGCGCTACATTCACAAAAAGTGCACCAGCTGAGGCCTTGCACAATTGAGCATGGGACCCCACTAGCAGGATAGAAAAAAAAAAATCAAACAGGTTACAAATTGATGGTTTTGAAGTTGATCAGTTTACCTCCATTGTGGTTGGCCTCAAGGAATCTCATACTACAATTGCTGGCTCCTGAGATGTAGGGATTACCTGCCGGGGCCTGCACACAGCAAATTACATATAACGTTTTGTATAAGGGTTCATGCAATCCATTCATGCAGAATTTACAATTTTGCCATTAGGTAGTACACACATGTTTTTCACATACGGTTTAGGTAGGTACCTCATGTAACACTTGTAAAAAACCTGAAAATATTCCCCTATTTGTTCTGCTTGGACTAATATTGCTGTCCTTGCCAATGCAGGTGGGTTTGGTTTAAGGCCATAGCAGCCTCATTATTCTGCACCCCATCCACCTGATTCCCAATGTTTTCTATGCCTACTGGGGTTTCTGGTTGTAGGCCTTCATGCAATAGTGACTTGTGCAAATTTTCACACACTTGCAGATCTTGCTTTGATTGCAGACCAACACCAAGCTTCTCAAACACAGTGCCACCTGTGAAGAATTTCAATTAATGGGTGTGCTGCAGTTATGATAGGTGTCAACCTATGTTTGGTTTTGGTCAAGGGTTTAAGGTGTCCATACCTTGTGGTGATGAAATGGAATTGCAAATCATTTGACACAGGCACAACAGCTAGATGGATCATTGAAGGGATATGGAGAAGGCAATCCCAGAACAGAGGCATTGATTCTATAACACTGCAGCACCTTAATAACCTGACATTAATCACACAACACTGATTAGTGTTCGGATGTCTTGCACTTGTTTTGCATAAGGCCCTTTCCATTTCCCTGATGCCCACAAACAATGGTTGTACCTTAAGGTGCTGTTGAAGAAAAGACTCTGTTTTGTTCATTCACAGCAAACCTCCAAAGCATTTCAATGTCAGCTCTGCGTTTGTTACAGCTATGAAGCTTGTGTGCTTAGTAGCAATTCATGTACTGGCTAGCCACTCAAATCACTCCAGTAAGCATGTTTACCGAAAATCTATGCCTCCCATTTCTGTCGCCATACACTATTTGCTCCACCTCTCCACTGTGTATTAAAGCTCCAGGATGGCATTCAACCCACTGTTGCATCTCACACACTGCTGGACAACAGCTGTAGTGCAAAACAAATCATTGACTGTTATGCACCACTGGCAGGTAGTTGAAATGAAAGACCATTCAAAAGCTCAATTGGAAAGAGCATGATGGCACAGATAGAGAAAAAGCAGAAATCATAAAGCACACTAGCATCTTCATAGTTTGTTGTCAGAATTCTTGCATATATGAACAAATCAAACATTGCAAATCACTGGTACTTATCACAAAAGAGGATTCAAAAGGGAACAGAGTTGTTGTCTGGAATTTCCAACCAGTGTCTGGATTAAGAAGCAGAGGAAAGAGGAAACAGTAGCCGTCCGGAAAGGAAAGGGTTATGGACCACTTTCAGACAGATCAGAGATTCTTCGAAAAAAGCATTGCTACAGCCAGGTGGCTTATTAGAATCTAGTGCAGGCGCGCATTTAAGCTTATCCGCTGTTTTTACCACCACTCCTTCCCCCTTCCTCGATCCGTCCAGAATCATCGCCCACCATTTGCAGTGCGGTTGCGCTTCGGATTCAGGTTGCGCCACCGTAAAAGTTTGGTTATTGGGTTGTGCAGATTCTGCAGAGTCGGCCGTTGAGTTTATTGATTGTTGGTTTCTTTCTCTCTCTCCTTGCAGTGCTGTTGCAGAGCCATCTCTTTGTGTGCTTTTCCCGCACCGATATTTCATATTCTGGATTAGAGAGGCAAACCCTTAAATCGGATTTGGTTCCCAAACCTATTTTCATTCACGCAGGCGAAATTTTATTTTCTTGAATCTGTTTTCCGCTTGGCGAAGAGAAGTTTTGGGGTTTGGAGGTCGGCGTCGATTGTTGCCAGAAATCTTTTGTTTCGTACTCTGTGCAAAGCTCGTGTGCTTGCTTGCTGCAGTCTTCGACCTTTCCTTGGATTGTAAACTGCCGTTTGGAGCCGTTCGTTCTTCGGTGCCGTGCCGGTGATTTTTGTTCAGAAGGAAAAAGGATATCGACAATTCCTACACAGCTTTATGACTTGTTTCCTAAATCAGCTCAAGCGCAATTGTCGCGCCTCTGGAACTTGAAGTTGCGGAGCAGAGGTCCAGAGAAGTGCGGTTTGTGGTGCAATCAGGCATTTCTGCTCTTGGAAATGCTTCAATAGAGCAGAAATGGACGTGGGGTAAGGTGGTAGCATTTTGCATATCCAAGTTCAGATAGAGATTCCTGGAGAGAATTCCCTGCCGTTGCGGTTTGGCACAGTAGTAGTGTTTCTCTGGAAAAACCATGGAAGACGGAGGAAAAGAAGCAAGAGCAGAAAAGCCAACCTTCAGAATCGCAACTTGGAGTTCTGAAGCAATCAGTGAGATTCTGCTGTTAGGTGATGAACATGTCTTCTAGTAAGCAAGGACGTTCGGCAAAACCCATGTGGCCGAGCATCGAGAAATAGATTGCTTGCGGCCATGTATGGAGTCTCGGGTGCTGCTTGCACTGTTCGACCTAACACTGGGGTAGACCAGATGGCGTGCTTCCCTTCGTCATCGCCGCTGTCTTCTCTCTATTCTTCATGGATGCTTTGCTACCCAGGCCCAGCTGCACCTCCCCCCGTCTTTTCTGAGTTTCGCCAAAGTAGGATTCACCTGCAGCACACGGGAACTCGCTCTTCAAAGCCAAACGTATCATCATCGTCGTCACCTGGTGGTTGTGCTGCTGTTTGGCCACTATCTCAACTCAGCATCTCCAATGGTCCCAACTCTAGGCTTAATTCTTCTCTGCCATGTTTGCAACCTGCTGCTTTCTCAAGGCAGCAAACATTCCAACAGCCAAGGTTATTGAGAAGGCTTCCAATCATGCAGGCAACCAGGCATGAGAGGGTTGAAGGGACACACAAGAGGCCAGTGTTATGCAGAGTTGTGAATGCTGATGCTGATCAGGTGAATGGTGGGGAAATTCCTCTTGAGGTACTTGTCTTCCAGTCCCTTGATGTTCCTCTGCAAAAGCTTGTGCATCCTACTTGTTGTTCCACAGCAGCTTGCTGAACTTCCTGTGGAAAAATGCAAATGAAATATGTTGTTGCTGGAAATCTCATCTGGAACCATTCACTATGGCATGTGCTAACCACCTTGTTTCCAGTTTCATGCTTTCGCATTCTATCTGTCCTCTGTACATTTTAGCTCAAGGTTTGAACCCTATGTGTGTAAAAAATTAGATTCACAAATATTCATGCAGACTGTCTTCAGGTGATGCATACCCCTGCAAATTCAGGCTACTCCAAGATGCTATCTGATGGCCTCATGTAGTATGTCTACTCATCAGACTTTATCTCGCATCACAGGTGTATGAAAGTCCAGAAGGGGAGGACTCATCACAGAGCATATTTCTGAACCCACCTCCATACCAACCACCTCAAAAAGGACAGCTGAGAAATCGTGTAGTATTTGGCCTGCTCATTGGGCTGACTGCGTTGGGTGTGGTGCTGGCTGGAGGCTGGGTGTTCACTGTCATTGTGGCTGCAATAATCTGGGTAGCAACAGGTGAGTATTTTGATCTGGTGCAGAGCAAAGGCATTACACAAGGAATGCCACCCCCACCACCAGTTGCAACAAAAGTGTGCTCTGCAATCTGCTCAGCAATGCCTCTAATGACACTGTACGTCTTTCTCAATTTCTGTACACTTCACCAGTTGGGTCTAAAGATTCTGATGCTTACTTGCAGTGGATTTGGACAAATGAATTGTTCAATTCCTCTAAGATTGTACTGTATCTAAGCAGCATGGTTCTGTTTTCAGTGCTCTGAGAATTTATGTTGAAATACCAATCAGTGGAGAGTTGTGTTAAGAGATTCAGAAGCATTAAAAGCAGCACTGGACATGTCAAGGGACTTACAGGACAACTGCCATTAGGTTTGGAACATTGTTTGTTTCTCTATCCTTTGGTAATAACATCTCGAAAGACCCTTTTGATTGCAGATATTTTGGTGGTCGAGTAGGAGTGGCTGTGACCACAGCATCCTTCCTATTGGCCACTGTACTGCTGCTTCAGCAAGGCCCACGCTTCTCGCAGCTCTCCAGTGCTATTTTTGGCCTCTTCTACTGTGGCTATCTCCCTTGTTTTTGGATCAAGCTTCGGTGTGGCCTCGCTGTCCCTGCCATTAACACCAGTAAGTTAGTCTTTGTTCAACTTCTCTGTGCAGGACTAATGATTGAGCACATCTCTCCCTCTGTGCTTCTGCATTCTTGGAGAATGTCCATTGGACAAATGAACGCATTGTGGTAGTTAAGTCACTATCATACATATTACTGTTGATGGTCTAAATAAGTGTGAGACTGGCACTTTTTTCATACCATTGTTTTTTGTTTGTTTTTGTCTTTCCTAGTTTGGATCTTTCTGTGGCTTCATGAAGTGTTAACCTTGCTGCGGGTTTTTTCTTCATTATGAGAATGGAGATTTCTCTATTCTTATGAAAGATATTCTTGGAGAATCCCCAAACTTGTTTCCAACCAAAGATGTGGGTATGGGGAGGATTTGACGGGGTTTACTGAAGGCCCTTCATATGCTTAGCTCTAGACTAGAGCTTAAACTTACAGAAGGATATCTAAAAACAGTAAAACAGATGCAGTGATGAAAGGTAGAGTACCACATATTGGATGAGGAGCATCAGGCAGCAGAATTCCCCAGGTCATAGATGCCAGACTGAAAGAGTTAAGCAAATTTGTCTACGTCTTGGATAATCAGAGATGGTCTTAATCAATCATTGCAATTCTTTGCAAACACCATGAACTGAGTCCTATGGCTTTGTATGTTGTTCAGTTTCACTGCTGAACCCAAGGCCTAATGTTGCTGTAGTACAACTTTTGTTGAGATGTGAGACACTGAATATGTGCAGATGTCCTGCGATAGTCAGGGCTTGTCCATGCTGTTAATATCAAAGTACTGCTGTCTTGGTTTGGGCCAGAACTAGCTGCAAGTTGGCCAGTATTCCTTGGAGGGCAAGCTCAGTGGACAGTAGGGCTCCTAGCTACTATCATTGCCATCAGCACTATCATTGCAGCTGATACTGGTGCCTTTCTTGGTGGCAGGGTATGTTTATTCTCACCCTTCCCATTTTCCCTCCAATTCTCTGACACAACACAACAGTCAGTAGAGCTCATCTTCTGCTCGCATTTTCTGTGCTTTGTGTGATATGGGTATGTAGATGCTTTGGATTTGTTGGTAGGTGTGTGCAATGCCTGTTTTTCTGCCTACCCTCTAGTTGAAATGTTTTCTTACTCTTCAACTTGTGATGTATTTGACCACCAAGGAATCCATTGCACCAGGCATGTTTCATTACAGACAAATATTGGTTCACAGAGCAATAAATAGACTATTTTTTTGGTGTCCTTGTTCCAGGCACTTGGCAGAACTCCTCTCAATGAAGTGAGCCCTAAGAAGACTCTGGAAGGTGCAGCAGTTGGTCTGAGCTCTGCAGTCACTGTTGCTGTGGTGCTTGCACACTTGCTTCAGTGGCCCTTATCCCTCACAAGGTTGACTCATCTCCCAGTGATGTTATTTCAATGGTAACTTCTGCTGTGCAGAGAGTAATTGGATTCAACGATCTATGGTGACATGGCAATTTATGAAGACCCATATCTATTTTTCTGGACTGCACAACTGACAGTTTGTTGTTGGATGCATTTTGTCACAAGTGCGGCAGCATTGGCAATATTGGTTTTTATGGGATCTCTCTTTGGTGACTTAACGGAATCCATGATCAAACGGGATGCTGGTGTGAAAGACTCGGGCAAGCTAATCCCTGGGCATGGTTATCCTTCTCACCTTGGTCTCCCTGTGTTCATCATGCTCTTTAACATGTTGGATGTGAAAGACTGACATACAATCAATATATTTTGTCTGATGATCATAGTATTAAAATTAATGCTGATGCTTGTTTGCAGGAGGCATTCTGGATCGAGTTGACAGTTACGTCTTCACAGGTGCTCTGGTGTACTCCTTTGTCAAGATTGGGTTACCATTATTTGGAGTGTGATAGTGTGGATTGTACACCTGTAACTTGTTTGGGACTGATCATCTGACATTTTGTATTAGTCTCCTTTCAATCCACAGAAGTGAAAGAATCAGGAAGTGTGAAAAAATTGTTTGTCAAGTTCCTATCCAATCTAGGATGTCTCTTTGTTCAACAGTTTGTAGTCAGCAATCAAATTTGATTGGATTCATATATTGTGTGTGCTACCTTTCCTCGCCAGCATAGAAGTAATATCAATGGTTTGGTTTTTGCACAGTGCAATCAATTTCTGTAGTCTGCTGCAGAAGTTTTGCTTCATTGAATCCTCTATTGTGCTCTTGATGTCATTGTCAGATTTCCAATCCTTGTCACAAGGATATGACCTTTCCAGAAGGAAAGATAAAAAATAATGGCTAGATTTATTATTGGCCTATTGGACAATGAAATATAGATCTGTTTGTTTTTTCATTGAATGGCCCAACTAATTGCTACCATTGCTCATTGAATCAATCATTAGTGTATATTTGGGTCATGAGTTTGATTCATTCAACTTAAGGTGTCACTTTGTAGCTGTAGAGGCAGGACAGAGAGACACAGAGAGAGAGAGAGGGAGAAGTTGAAGTATGGTTCAGACTGGTGCAGCAAAAGAGTGTACACACCAAAGCAAACTGGCAGAGAAAGCAATATATTCTAGAGGGCTTGTTGCAACTGAACTCCTGAATTTAGCTGAAGTGACCAAGCTATATCTTCCCAGAATGCCTTGAGAAAATTAGGTTCAAGCTCAAGAACTTACATTCCACAACATTAAACTTCAAATTCATCACCAATACTGCCCAAAATACAAGTGCTCAAGTGAAATTATATTTTGTCAAAAGATCAGGTCAGAGATTGCAGTGCATTTCTGAAATTCATCTGATCTGACTCATACTTTCTCTTGATGAACCCATGTTGATCTGGATTCTCTATTTGTCCACATTGATAGACACAAGTCATTGTAGCACAACAATTGATCCTCCCACCTGGAAGGCTGTACTTACCTAGCACAGACAATTTGGAGTAGCCCATTCTGCTACCACAAAATAATGGAATGGTCGCAACAGACAGCTCTCAAGTTTCCTGACATCAGGTAGAGAACCTAGTGCAGACTGAAACAGATCCACCACTTACCATGAAAGGCAGGACCACCCTTTACAGCTATAATGGAAAAAGCTTGCCAAGACTGTACACTTGACTAGACTACAACCTCCCTGTCCATCTTTTCTTAATTACACGAGAATTTGTGTATTGCTAAGACAAAGCTCAAAAATATGGTGCCTCTCCTCTACCTGGCCCCCATGATGAGGGACTAGGCCCAGCCAGCATATATCGCCTGCTAAGCACCAACCACTATGCTGGCCACAACTAGCAAATTTATAATCCTTTCACCAGTGTCACAACATTTCCATGCCTCAGTGTCAGGACCTTGCAGAGTTGGCTTACAAATAAAAGCTGTCGAGCATTCACACACCATGCAGAACCATGATGGTATGACAAGGGTACACTATCTATGGAGGAGTCTTCCAGGTCAAACATCAGTTGCTTGTAGAGCTCAGTGATATCAAGAATCCAGAGGCCTAGGATCTCAAGAACCCGTGAGCCAAGGACCTTGCAAGAAGTTGCAAAGATTGAGAGCTCATCTGAATATTCTCTGATATGGTGGCAAGGAGCTTGTTGTAACAGGCAGAACATGAGGTTGCACACAGTCGACAACAGTAGATTGTGTAACAGGAGCTAGACCAAATAAGGTGGGAACCTGCTGTCTACAGGCCGTATTTATTTACCAACTCTTCACGCAGTTGGATATCAAGGGCTGCTAGATACTGTTCCCAGCTTCCTGCAAGCAGCTGCCAAACCAGTGCTTCACTTCAGCAATCAGGAAAATGAGGAGATTATCAAAGTCAGATACTCCTGCATCTTTGGTTTCATACCAAGTCAGAAACAAAAGCAAGCAAGACCCTCTTGTCTACATACCTGCTTATATCCATGTAAAACTTGTGCTATATCTGTTCGAAGTTCTGCACTACAAATTTCCTGAAACAATATTCATCATATTTGGAGCTGTCAGCACCTAGACCCACTCCATGTGTCACATGTTGCACTCCACAACCTGCTTAAAAGCAAAGTCTGCAAATGCCAGAATCCAGGCATAACAAAGGGAAGAAAATACTTCACAAAAAGTGCATCTGAACATAAGGCCAACTCACATGCCAACTCCTGATTGCTTCACACATTGGCACAAAAGCGCTTACAGCCCCTCCTGGATTCAACCGAACCTATTGATCCCCAATAATAAAGACAGTCGCTGAGACAAATAGCAGGAGACAAGAGCAACATAGTACTTAAAACAAGGAGTTTGTGAACTAATAAGTGCACCATGCTGAAGCTAATCACCACCAAAGAAATTAAATGTGCAGCAATGACAGTGGGAAACTGAAATTCACCATTGCACAGAGCCCCCAGAATGCATCCTCCTTCTCAACATCATCACGAATCCTGCAATAAGGCAACACATCATCACAAGAGGAACATCAAACAATATTGATTCCCATCTCTTGCTTCTTCCCTGGTGGATCTGCAAGATTCTATGCAGATAAGTAAAGGGTACATCAGATTTTCTGCCCAGGCTGCAACCAAACATGCAGAGTGCAGAGCATGGTAACCTTCCACCCAACCATATAGACTAGAATGATCCTAGACATCACTCATAGGCATGCAAACATCTAATAAATCCTTAGACCTTCCTTAAAAATCCTTACATGCAAAGTGCATAACACCAAGGTTGCATGAAGTGATCCATGTGTGGAGCCACCAGCTCTGGGCACACCCATCCCAGTCTGCCCAGGGTGATTGCACTGTTCTCCAGGAGTGACTTGTTTAAACCCTGCAACCCCTCCTTTTGCATGAATTTCCTTGATGAGCTGCACATTACACAAGCTCTCTTTGCACAATGTTTGAGAACAATCCCTTGCTCCATGACTTCTAACACTCATAGCCCCCCTCACTAATCATCCAAGCACAATAATCTCAACCCTATTGCATACCTCACCATTGGAGATAATGGGAACCAGACATGAGATGACATTCATGACAATCGGAGAAATATCTTGCTTGGCCTGCAAGGCACTTGTAAACAACAAATCTACATCAAAATGCTGATTGGTCAGCAGAAAGAATGCAGACACTGAGAGGTGTAATTGGTGAAACCCACCTTAATGAAAAAATTAGAACTCAGAAGAGTACCTTGACTGCCACTTCACCAATAGCCCAGCAAGCATTGTTGGCCACAGACACATTCTCCTTCGCTTCATGTCCCTGCTGTGCTCCATGCAAGATCCCCCCCTCCATTTACTACGTTTGTCTGCAGAACAACCATCAAGATCTAACAACAGTTCCATAAAACATGGGAGAAAGATAAAGGCCTACCAGCTGTTTGGCTGCAAGGTTCAAAAATCTGCCAACCAAGGCTGCAAATGCACTGCACAATCCTGTCACATCATCAAAGCCCCCCCACACATTATTGCAATGAACATAATGATATAGAGTAACTCAAGAAAAATCCTGGAAAAGTCTCCTTAACAAGGTCAGATGGACGATCCATTAAGTGCAACGTAATGTTTACTTTGGCAAGGTCACCCAACAAGGCCAGGGCACTTTGGCGAACATCTGGAGCTTCATCAGCACAACACAGCAGAAGAAGGTCAAAAAGTTCACTCGATACCTGCAAAACAATGTGACATTAGTCTCCAAATAGCCATAATAGACTCTTGCAACAGAATAAGGATTCAGATATAAGTTGCTCTCTGCACATACCCATACAAAATAGTGAATGAGAATATATGCAAAAGATAGGTACAAACCAAGCTTTCAATGCTACTGCCAAGCCCCTCTGTGAGACCTGACAGCAAATCTAACGAGCAAACAATGAATTCTTTGTCATAGTTTACACCTGCTCTTCCAGGATCTGCCTGCAATATATGTAACATCAAATTCACATCAGTAGCCATTGCAACTCCATGACCACCACGGACCTCTGCTTAGCTAACTTCACCAGATACTACATCAGATAAGTGGTCTCAAGAACCCATATCACTTTCTTCATCTCTCACATGATATCAAGAATGCTCATGCTGACAAACATAACCAGTAGCATTCAGCAAATGAGCCAGATTAATGAACATTTAAACACAACTGGAGTCTCCATGAACACAGTCAGAAATGCACTGACAGTAGACTAGAATGGAAGTTTGAGGGAAAGGAATACCTTGGCAACTTCATGTGTATGAATAAGATTGATGCACCTCACAAACACCAGTTCAGCATATTGTGTGAACCCTGGACCTAAAGCCTGAAAGCACCCATCAATTTGCCACTATAGATAACCATACAGAGAACAAAAAACATTCTGCAAGGAATTGCAAAGAAAATCAGAACCCAAACAGCCAGATAATCCAATCCAAATTCAAGAGAAAATAGTACCCATCGTCCCATTCAAAACCCATCCATCAGTCTGACAAAAATCAGTTTTGCTTCTGCCCTCATCTTTAGTCCATATTTGCAAGCAGCTCCTCTTCATATTGGTACAACACCCATCAGCAAATCAATTCTCACAAGGACAGTAGACATGCCTGCTGAAAGGAATGCAGCTTGACTGACAAGAAACAACATCAATACCTGTGCTATTGAGGTGAAACATTCAAGCAAGGGAAATAAATCTTTATCTGAGTCAGGCAACTTATGCCACTTTGCAATCAATGGTGGCATCAAAATTTCCAAGTACTTTGTCTGCAGCCATATGCAACACCACAAAGTCACCTTACTCAATCATATGAGAACTGTGGGATATCAAACATATCCACATAACACCTTTTACCTCTTTACATAATTGTGGTCACAACCTCTTGATGCCAAGTCCCAAATGTGAAGTTCACAGTGTATCGCAAAACTTTCACACTAACCCATACTGTTGTTGATGGAATCTACAGCATATTACCATTTTGTGGCATGTAAATGTCAACCACTACAAGAAGCCCATATCAAACAACAAATGAGACACTAACTAGACAGACAAAGCTGAATTTCAATCAATCATTCAGCCTGAATCTCACTTTAATCAACTGAACTCAAACAACAGACCAGACAAGTTTCACCATATGTTATTTAGCTCATTGCCAACAGCATCAGCCAGTGTGCCGATTGCATCATACAGAATTTGCAGATTCCGTCGCTGCAGGAACAATTATTCACCATACCACAATTAGAATGACATTCAGAAAACTTGATAGCCACAGCTCTCTCATGAAGCTTCCTCTCACTAAATGCCAAGGCATGGTGTTTAACAAACAGAAGAAAAGAATATAGAACGAAAGATGGCTAATTCAATCATCTCTCCAATTTCATAGACACAATGAATAACAGACCTGTCATCAGAACCTAACACCAGGAATTGCTAAACTTGGAGCTTTCAGTGGCAAGGGAAAATATCCAGAAGATGTTGTCAAACTTGCTCCAAAATGTCTCTGAAATTTCGAACTGCTGATCCACATCTCAGAGAGGAAGATGCTAATCACCTGATACTTTCCAAAAGCATACATGAGATGCTGCAAAATGAGCTCCAGACGTGGTGCCAACTCTTCTGCTGCCTCCTGTCATACAGTAGCAAAAATGCAGAAACCACCAGTTTCACAAAACAATATGCCTAACTCGTATCATCACTACAACAGGTTATTCAACATTAGTTGATTTCCTTCATGAAGAAGTAGCTCTTGGTATTGGATATCTTTGCATCTTCATAATGAACCAACAATGTGAATTGGTCCCCATTAATTGTGTGAATTGATCCCAGGTGATCATGAAGCCCATATCTTACTGTGATGGGTGTTAACTGCCAGGTTCAGAGTCCTGTATGGTCCACTCATTCCATGTTCTTCTACACATCTACACTGTTTGGTCACATGCATGAACTTACACGACAAGTCCTGTTACTTGAAGGACCTCTGTCACCAAATAAAGTGTGGATCCAGAGCAATTCACAAAACATCTTGCATTTGGGAATGTGCATAAAGGGAAATTGGTGAAAGAAAACAAAAAGGAGGTCACCTCTTCAAGGGTTGCAAATGCAGAACATGCAGCCTCCTGCACACGCTTGTTGCTGTCTAGTATACGCCTGAGCAGACCTGTCAGCACTGTGTCGAATTGGACTTGTCCATCTGTGGTCTGTCCTATTGCCTTTAGAAAAGCAACAAACACCTTGTCACTAGTCATCTAAAAAATGCTGTGTGCCCTGAGCACCTCTCACTACAGATCCAAAAACTGTCTCTGACACATTGAGCCTTAAGCAACCAGGATAGAAATGGGATGCCATTCACCTGGACAATCCACTTGCTGTAACGTGAGAGTGTCCAACATGTGATACTTCAAACGAGTGGACGTTTATCCTCCAAGAGAGGTACAAAAAATGCTACAATCTGCAAAAACCAGCTGCCTTTCAGCTATTCCATCCACAAGATCAAATGCCCTTCCTTGAAACAGACTGAATCAAGGTTATGCACATGCAGGAAAAATCCAGATGCAAGATTGCTGAAGGGAGAAGCTACAGAGACAGGTTCCAAAATAGGAATGGGTTCAAGAAGAGGGTACCTGTGACAGATGAGGAAGAAGACCAGAGATGCATCCCTCAGCAACTGCACCCAGTGCCAATACTGACGCCTCCCGTTCTTTCCATGCTGAGTCTGTGGTAGCTGATAACCTGGCCTGCAAGAACCACCACCCATGTCACACTGACCAACACAGCTCTGCATCACAAACTATGTAAGACAGATCACAAAATATGTCAGGCAAACTATGACTGGCAACCATTGACATGCTACTGCACAAGTTACATCAAAACTCAAATGGTGAATGAGTTCCCATGTCCAATGCAGGGACTGCTCATAGGACTCTTCAACACTTTTGAATTAGACATACTGGGTTCTCCTGCTTGTCAGCACCCTGCAATCTGTGGTTTGAAATCTGAGGCAATGTCACTGCTGAATGTACAACAAGATAAGAACTACCTGGACAAGTGGCATCAAGATTGGGAGAATCTCATCACCAAAAACAGTTGACAAAATATCCAGACCAGCAGCACTGCACTTTCACAAATTCCAGGAATTTCTTAGATCATCATCTTCCTGCATTCAACATCCAGAACTGACTTCAAAATGCTACAAAACTGGAAAGTGAGTATATTATGCAAGTGATTCAGCAGCTTCCTCCCAATAATGATCACAATAACACATATAATGCTCAGCAATCCCCAAAAGAAAGTATCAGAAAAGTACCATGAACAGAAGACACATAAAATCTAATCATGCTACCAAATAAAAGCCACAAACCTCATTGTCTTCAGCTCCATCAGCACCATGTACATGTGGTTGATGAAATCTGGGTTTGATGTCCTGCAATAGCCTCCATCTATATCAGCCACCTGTAACACACATGAATGAAAGGCAGACACAACACAAGATCCAATTGGAGTTAGACAGAGTTGGGTTGTACCTGTTCCCTATCAGGAGCATGTTCATCATCCTGCAGTGAAACAAAATGATAAGATTAGCAGATACAGAGCAAAACAAGGCCACTAACTCCCTGGATATAGTTGGACCTGGGGTTAAATCATCTTTTCCATGACTAGGTTATCTTTTCAAGCTTACATACTGCAAGCATCTTATTGTGCTCTCTGTTTGGAGCATTATGGAGTTCCTAACTTCTCCCAAAGAAGACTCTCGAAAAAAACAAGATGGTGAGATAATGCAGATGAGGTTAGTCAGAGTGAACAAGCATTTACCTCAGCTTCAAGCAGAGCTTCATCATCATCAGCATACACCATATTATTCAATAGTACCTGTGAAAAGAACCATCACTTTTGTGTTAGAGAATGCAAAATCCTCCATACAAATACACCATAATCTGCAAAAATGCTCCAAGCTCACCAAATTTAGTGAGCACTGCATCAGCAGCTGGCTCCCTGAAGACACATTGTCCTCAGAATCTTATTTCAGAACACAATGAACCTGTCAAAAAACTGCAGGAGGAAGAAGTGTTGAAAACACAAAAAACATAAGCAATAAAAATCACACGCAACAACTTCAATTGGAGGTGATGTGCATTCAAGCCTACAACACCAGTCAGAAAGTGGATCCCACACACTACAAGGTGACAACTTACACTTATAAGACGTGGCAAGAACTCTCTCAGCATCTCTTGTGGAAGGTGTGCTTTACAGAATGTGGACCTGAAACAGCAGCCCAAAGCAATGAATCAAACAAAGCTAGGCTTTCCCTATTCAGCCAAATTGATGACCCAAAAGGTTATGTTCAAGATATCAAATACCTCATAAGTATCAATTTGATTGCAGATAAAACCATACTCACATTTTCAGGTAATCTATACTGAGAAAGAAAGGAAGAAGAAGACCAACAAAAAAAAAGAATAGAAACTGATAATTGTTTAGGATCAGACAAGTCCAGGAACAGTCTGCTGCAGGCACCAATGAAGCAGAGCTTTGTACCAGGTCATTCAAAGTACTGCCATTGCAAAATCAGAGAATCCAATAAACACAACAAAATTCAATGTCCACTAAAATCCCTGCTACAATTTTCTGGCACATCATGTACTGACAGAATTAGACACCTGAAACCTGACATTTCAGCTTATAATCTAAGTTCCATCCATAGCATGTCATCTCTCCCCACCATCTCACTAATACAAGCTTACCAGAACTTGCAGGATTCGAGTGACACATCCTCATCAGGATCACAATTAGCTTGCAGCATATATTCAATCACATTTCTCATATGTGGCTGCAATCCAATTTGGTCTCTTATCAGCATCGCTCACAATAGTACATTCCTCTGAAGTCAGACATAGAGCCTTCTTACAATAACCAAAAGCTACCAGATAGAATCATATCAAGTGACAAGACATCAGGATGCAAATCAGCATGATTGTCAGACATATTTTATATTGGAACAAAATCTCAATTTTGTAATGTACATCAAGATCAGTCTCTATCTGTACAGAACTTGGGCAGAGAGCACACTTGTAAATAACTGGGTTGAACTTCTAGCAGTTGCACCAATCCAGCACAAACCTGCAATTCAACCAGAAGCCTGTTTTAAACTCCTATTTTTTGGCCCTGTCACACCCTATAAAGACTTGTCTCCAAATTGCAGAAAAGAAACAAACCACAAAATTCAGTTTGTCCCTAAAACTGCTATTAACATAAAATATCAGAAAACTTTGCAGCATGACTTTACCAGTTTCCGAACTTCTGCTGCAGAATCATTAGCTAGGGAGAACAAGCCCTGAAGGTAAGTGTCCATGTTCACAGACAAGGCCTGCATTTGACAACATCATATGCAAACCTTAGGTAAATGTACAACCCCCCTTGTCCTCGTAACCCATCTACAATATACATCTGCATTTGCAGCATGGGTATCAAAATCTTACAGGAGGAAAGAGGACAACAAACTGATTGGTGGCACTTAATGCCAGTCTCCGCAGTACAGCATGTGGTGAGGCAAAAAACTGCATGGTTAAACCAGACATAATCTTAAAAGTTGGAATGTCACAAGAGTAAGAGCACAGGGAGTTTATCAGCTATGAAACTATTGCCTGCAAGAATCAGATCTTCATTTGACTTGATCCTGCCAAGATTGAGAAAAAGTACCATTAATTGTACCTGTTACAAACATAGAAAATACCTGTAGCAGTCTTGGTATGAACACATTGATTGGCCGCTCTGATAGACCTACCATATCTTGGTCCAATGCTTCAGGCTTATCCTCACATATCTGCCAATTCAGCAAAGAACCCATTCAGCATCCTTGGCTGATCAGCTTGGATCCTCAATTTGGTGAGTCACAACCACTAACGTCCTCCTCCTCCCTTCTTTGTTATTATCCCTCTCAGTTCCTCAGAGGTTTGCTTGTTGGCAGCAGCACCACAAAATAATCAATCAGCTAGTCCATGAGATAAGCTCTTGACCAAACATGTAACTGAGGTGAAACATTGTTTCTGAAGCAATCAAGCCTCATAAAAAAAGCACAATGTGTAGCCCTGCATAGGACAGTTTGGAAGATGCAAAATATAGAGACAATGCAGGTGCTTATGCACTGTCATAGTCACCACAACCTAAAAGTTTGCCAATATTGCTACAGCTTCTGCAATCAGAATCTTGATACATGGTTTTTTTCAATAGCATCTAAGGACCAGAACAAAAGTCCTGTCAAAGAAATATCTTTCATAAGAATAGAAAAATCTCCATTCTCATGATGAAGAAGAAACAGTCCTGTCAAAGAAAGCAATAAGTAAATGGGCATGTATTTGTACAGGTTCTCTCTCACTACATCCCATATGCAGGTCTCTCCAAGATTGTCTTGTTGACACCCAGGTGTGGCAGCATCATGGATCAGGTCGACCCAAGAATACATGGCAGATGGAAATTGAGCCCCAAGAAACACCACATGAGTACACATGATACACAGGATGAAATCATGACAGACTGGAAGAAATGAGCACCTTGGAAAGTGAATCCAAAGCACCTTCCATGTGGTTGTAGTCATTGCTATCAAGACACTGGACAAACGCCTGGAAAATTTCAGGCCAGTCCTGGCCATTGCCTTGTTGAACCACTGCACTAATAACAATGGCGACGGTGGCACGAACTTGTTTATCAGCTGCACCCAGGTGTGGCCGCAATTCAGCCTTAATGTACTGTTGATAGCCAAGAGGCATTGCCTGATAGCTGGACTTCAAATTATTCTTCAACATCAATCCTGCAGCTTGCCGCACTTCTGAGGATTGCCCCTGCAACAGACAACACGAAAGTGTGATGCCATGGTTCAAAACCTAGCCAAGGAAGAGCTTGTTGAAGGTAATCAGAGGAAAGAAAACGATCCTCAGATTGCCGACGATCACAATGTATCACCAACTTCTTTTTGACATCCTAAATCACCTACAACGATCACGATTTCAAACAGCCTTTGACAGTCTACGACGGCAAGAGACCTAGATTCCAATGCAGAAACACGAAGCCATAGGAACAAGGAGCAACCAATCCAGGATTGGAAGGTGCAATATCCTCCCTTCCACGCCGAAGAGCATGCACACAACTACAACAAACATAGCTTACTTACCCCTTCCTCGCAATCAAAGAGACAAGGGAGAGACATTCGGAAAGGAAGGAGAGAGAGAAAGAGAAAAAAGGGTCGCAGAATTCGGACCTCAGCTCGGAACAGGATGAAGGCAAGATAATTATTGAAATCCGGGAAGCAATTGCATCGTTGCAGCTGCTGCCAGACTCGATTCTGATCGCCGCTGGGCACCTTGGACTCAAGAAGCAGTCCACAAATCTCCTTCACGCCCTCCTCTTGCGGCTGCCATGCATGGTGATTTGCCATCCCTGGCTCCCCCCCACCCCCGCCCCCCCTATCCCTTGCTGCACCTCCTCTTGCAATTGAGAAGCAGACCCCAAGATCTGGCCCAGCTGCTACGCCTTGAAATCCGTGAGCCACCACAGGCTAGTGCATGAGCACTTGCAAGTGTGCCATCAGAATGGGAAGGGGGAAGGACGAGGTTCTAGCGTCAGTGGGGAAGGAAGATCTGGGGGCTCCGGGGGGTCGTGAAGGAGGAGGGAACGAACTCGCTGTTGAAGGAGTTCCGGCCGAGGGCTCATGATTTAGGGCTTCCGGTGTTCGATTGCAGGTGACGACGGTCGATTTCGCGATGACGACGCAACCCACGTACACACCCGGGGGCGGGAGCCCTCTCCTCCGTCTACTTCCTTCTTCGTAGTTCCTTACCGTTGACGTTAACGAACGTATCGTCCAAAACGCAGTTCTGGAATCCCTTCTCTGATCACGCAGAACTCGGATTGTAGACGAACAAAACATCACCTGTCATTCCCGGAACACCGGGTTGCATCTCTACTTCTTCCACTCGTTCCGACAAGGGAAGGGATTGCCGGAAGTGAACGACGTTAGTTTCCCTCCACAAAAAGACAGAGATGCAACAAGCCCCATGCACCCAATAGCGTGGTAGAGAGCTTACAGTAGTAGTGTCCGAATTGGAAGCGAGAGATATGGCAATCCGTGAATTCCGTCTTCTGTTTTTCTGCCTCTGTTTTGTTGATGTTGTTGTTGCAGCAGTTGCGCAGTGTTAAAATTCCTCTCTCTCTCCCTTTCTCTCGTTGATGAGAATGGAGGTGCGAGGTAGAGACTCTCCTCGGACGTCACCACAAGACGGAGATGCTCTTCGCTACGACATTGAGGAGGAGATGATAAGTGGCGTGGAATTCAGGTCTTCTTCGGGAGTGCTTGATTCCGGTGTCGAGCCGCAGAGTTCAGGTCTCAACAATGTCGACACAGGGGCGATCATCATCAATAGGAAGGAAGTCGATCGCCTGGTTCGGTGTCTGTATGGAAGCCATTTTCTCTCGCGGTGGGGAGACAGGTGATGTTCATTTTTAATGTTTGGAATCGTGCTCATCCTGTGCGCATTCGGTTGGTTCTTGGATTGAGGTTCTTCTTCTTGTTTTTCTTCTCTGAATGTTTGGTTTGCTGGCTTGTTTCAAGTGATGCTGGTTCTTTCTCTTGCTGACTGTATGGATTAGCATGCAAAGAATTGGGAGTGGAATCGTTGAATGGTTTCTTCTTCTTCTTCTTCTTCTTCTTCTCTGGATTTTTTGACTCCTACATTGTTTCAGTTATACTTGTTCTTTCTCTTGCAGATGTTGTATGAATTTAGGATGCAAAGAGTTGAGATGGGAATTTGTTGGATGGTTTCTTCTTCTTCTCCTCAGGATTTCATGACCCCTGCAATTTGTTTCAGTGAGGCTGGTTCTTTCTCTTGCTGGCTTCATGGCTTAGCATGTGGAGAATTGCAATAGAAAGTATCACATATGTTTCTTTTCCTGCTGAATCCAATTCCAAAATTTGAGAGGCAGATTTGCAGTTTATGACACACTTCCAAATGAGTAACATCAAATGCTGAGGAAAATGCTGCCCAAAAACAGGTTATGTAGGAAGTTAGGGTCTGGGATGGGGTTAAGAAAAGAGGTGCTTCAAAGTATGCATGATTTTTTCTGTGCTGGAGGCAACTTGTATAGACTGGTTCCAGACCAGAAAGATGATGATGTTTCTAGTTTATGCAAGTTATGTATGTAGTGGAGAATTGAGAATGAATTTCACAGGATCAGCATGACTGCCTGGAGTTAATCAACTCATCAAGAACTTCTCATGCTTGTTGATAACTGCAATCAGTTTTAGTGGTTCACCAGGTCCATCAGACTGTAAAATCTCAGGCAATAGCATGACATTCAAGCTTAGACTTTTATGCTGGAGGCAAAGGTAAAGGTTGCTGGAGTCAAAACAATTTGTTGCTTTACATTGTTGAGGTCTTTGCAGTGTTTTCAGCTAAAGAAGTGCAATCCCTCCAACTCTGTGGTAGGAAATTTGAACCTGCTGGATTTTACTCTCTGAAGTTATCATTTGTGATGTTATGTCTAAGCTCATGTTTCTTTGAAATGGTGGTAATGTGCAGAATGTGGGAATTTGCAGTAAGCTTGTTCATGCTGCATGTTTGGCCCAATTCATTGCTGTTGGTTGCTGTCTATGGCCTGGTGGAAGCAGCATCAGTGGCTGCCTTTGGTGTTGTAATTGGAGAGTTGGTTGATAAATGCCCACGCCTTAAGGTGAATCTTTTCTTTACTTTGAGAATTCTGATTAATGGACTTTTGCAAAAGTCTTGCTTGAAGTTTCTTTACCTCCAGCATTTGCTAAATTTTGCCTGTGTTCGATATTCATTCATGGTTGCATGTGTGGTGTGAATTTGGGTGAAAGAGGCCTTGCAAAGGTTCTGACTGGTGTGGGCATGGTGAAGACAGGTAGTGCAGGTAGCCTTGGGGGTACAAAACGGTTCTATTGTAGTGGCAGCAGTAGCTACAGTGGTTCTCTTGCTCCATCCAGGTGCCGTTCTTGGACGTTTTGGTGCCTTTGTCACACTGGTGATTCTCGTGAACACTTTTGGTGCATGTGGTGCTCTATCAGGCCTTGCAATGGATGTTGTTGTTGAGCGTGATTGGTAAGTTTCTGATGATGCCATTCTGATGATAGCCCTTGGGTTGTTAGATTTGTGTCAATAGACAAAGGCCAAGTTCATATGGAGCTACACTATGTGCTGTTGTGTTGTTAACACAGGCAGTACAGAAAAATGTGTAATTCCTTGCTTTTGACAACTTAACTTCTAAAGAATGGTTATGTGTGTGCTATTGCAGGGTAGTGGTGATAGCTGAGCAGGCCCCAGGATCATTGACCCGTATAAATTCGGTGATGCGGAGGATTGACCTTAGCTGCAAGCTTTTGGCTCCTGTGGCGGTTGGCTTTCTTATGAGTTATGCTTCAATGCTTGCTAGTGCAGTCTTGATTGCTGTTTGGAATGTTTCTTCTGTGGGGTTGGAATATGGGCTCCTTTACATTGTCTACACAGCAGTGCCCATCTTACAACAGAAGTCTCCAAGCAGAAACACAAAACTGGAGAGTCCAGATGCAGAGGAGTTGGCTGTAAATTTGGAGGCCAAAGAAATTGAGATGCACTCAACTGCACAAGAAGCACAAGTCCAGACAGAGGTTGGAAATTTGTCCACTGGTGCAATTCTAGTTATCCCATGTTTTTGGATGTGCACATCTTCTTTGCTTGTTTTGCATTTTGGTACACAGTAGTATGGTTACCAATGTATTCTGCTACCCCTAGGGAATGAATCTTTATTGCTGTGACTGCTGTTTTGATTAGCCTCTGCTGGAGTAATTGCTGATTATGGTTCATTGCTTAGAGTATCATTTTTTTGTCTAGAATTGGGACTGGAGCTCCTTTAAGACATCAGAAGAGGAAGGTATGAGCCTATCCTTGTACAAGAGAGTGATGAGGTATTCCATGAATACTGATAGACTTTGGAATGCATGCTGAAGTTGGAGGGCTTTTACAGTGAAGAGGTGGGCTTACTACCAATGGCAAAGGCAGAAACAGATGAATCCATCACATTGGAAGGCACATTGCAGCATCTGCCTATCATTAAAGGGTGGCTCACTTACATGCACCAGGAGGCCATGCTGGCAGGGCTGGCCCTTGCTCTTCTGTATTTCACAGTTCTTAGGTGAATATTTGTTCTAGCCACCACGGACCTTACTAACTGGAACTGCAGCTCTGGCTTGGCAAGAGATGTATGATTGGAATGCAAACGTAGGATCTGAACAGTACTTACACATGCTTAGATGCATGGAAGATAATGATGATGTTCCATAAGTCCATCACAACATAGATGGTTTTACAAAGTGGGTGTGCTTGGGACAATATCTTAGCAGATTTATGATTCCCCAGTGTGCATTTATGTCTGGGATGGACCAGCTTTGGATCATTTATGACTGCAGTTCTTGATTGGAGAGGTGTACCACCATATGTCTTGGGGCTTGCTCGTGCAGTGGCAGCCTTGGTGGGAATTGTAGCAACTGTTGTTTATCCCTCAGTGCATGCTTGTCTTCAAACAGTTCGCACGGGTGTCTGGTCAATTTGGTTGCAGGTATGTCTGCTTCAAACTAACCAAGAGGCGTTCAGATAGGAAATATTGTAAATACGGTTGTCTTTGTTAGCTCTTAGATGATGTTCATTGCTCTACAAACAGGTTCTCTAAACAGGTTTCTTGTTGATGTTGAAAATGTCCTTTCCATTATCAATGCAAATTGTCATTCATAGCTGAGACATTTCTAACACTTATCAACATGTTGCATGCCTTTGGAGGGTTTATTGTGGCTAGCAGGCACAGAAGTGATTATTTTCTGGGGTTTGATGGGTTTATTTTTGGTTTAAAAACAGTGTTCATTGCTGTCAATATGTGTGGCCTCAACATGGGTCCAGAGCCCAAGGGTGGCATCAATCATGCTGATTGCTGGTGTTGCAGCCTCACGCCTTGGCCTCTGGATGTTTGATCTCTCTGTCACCCAACTAATGCAGGCAATTTCTCCAGCCCTCATCTTCCTTGTCTGGTTGTCTGAAGACTTGTTGCAATACTTTAGTTGGATTGGCTAGAAGCATCTTTGAGCTAACTGACAGCATGTGTGTTTCTATCTGATTTTACAGGAGTCTGTACCAGAGGCAGAAAGAGGAGTTGTTGGTGGAGTGCAGAAGTCATTGCAATCTTTGATGGACATGCTAACATACGTTGTTGGCTTGGTCATTTCTAACCCCAAGGTAGGAATGTCTAATTGGGGCAGTCAAATGTCCAAAGACTTAATGTTGTGGCTCATACAAGGGGAACAGCCCCTACCCTTCCTCCACCTCCCACTGCACACCCTCTTTCCCTTTCTTTCTTTACTATATCCGCACAGTTGCTTTGGTTCTTTGCATGTTTCCCTGTAGTCTGTTCAAACCATTTATGAGGAGCAACCTATCCCAAGACCTCTTTCCATTTTCTTGAATTATTTTCTCTGTCTTCACACCAAAATAGACAGTCTTCTTACAGTGTAGGGTGGAGATACTTGCAGGATTACAAGTGGCTATCAGGACCACAAGAAATAAGACAGCATAAAGGATCAATGTGTCTTTGTGGGAGTGCAAGTCATGTAGGGAATGTGAGTAGAACTGCAGGAGATTCTCTTGCAATATGTGTAGGCATAACAGAACTTCTTTGTTTATAGGTCAATGTGGTTTAATGTTAGCAGTATTCCTGTGCTGCTACTAATTCAGTATTTATGAAGATATAGTTAGTAGTATTACTGTGTTTCCAAAAGCGTAGGTGAACTGTGTTGGCCAGCCCACAGAAAGAAACATATTCCTTAGAGGAGTATACAAGATCCAGTGAGCACAAAACTGATCTTCTAACAATCTCGTCTTGATTTTCTTTCAGGACTTTGGAACTTCCATTCGCATATCATTCATGGTGGTGTTCACAGCAGCTGCACTTTACACAGTGCATGTCTACCGTGTCCGGGGTCACCTTTTCCATCTTGATGTCCTTTTCCGTGCTCACTGAGTAAACCTTGCTACTCAAATGCTATCTGTTTCTCTGGATATGGTGTATGGCTGAGGGGAGTCTCTTCAGTCAAATTGCATGGCATCTCACTTCAACTTGATAGGTAGCATAATTATGACCTTGCTTGTGACAGTGTGGAAATGTTTTACAAATTTTGATAGGACTTTTATGGCAGGAAGTCAGCCCAGATAGTTGGTTTTGTGCAGGTATTGTTTCTACAGCACCTAGTTAGTTTGACCTGCATGACTGATTGGGTACTCAAGGAACAACCTTTAACTAAAGGATTTGGAATATATATAAAAACTGTTGGGAATAAATGTGTTACTTTTTGCTCAGAACATTATGAAAGAGTTTTGGAATATCAATCCAAGAAAGAGGTCAAAACTTTTTGTTGAACCAGGATTTTGAACTTCAGAGAACACTTAATAGGTAAAATTTGTGAAAAATCATTGTGGACAAATTTGAGATCTCTTTGGGAACCATAGAAGATCAATGTAAATGAGTGCCATTTTTGTCATGTGTACAATGTGAATAATTGAGATTTGGCTTCCAATTTTCTAGGGTTTGTGGTTGCTGGATCGAAAGATGTTTTAGCTTTCAATGGAGGTCTTTGAATAATGGTAGCCCTTTCATTGTTTTGATTCACATTAGATTTGACCCATTTGCTGTGATTCATCTGTGAATATGTGGTCTGGTTGAAATCAATCATTTATTTCTTTGGATTTCGATCAGAAACTTTAGTGACGTCTTGTTTGAGGGGAAACATTTTTCCTAGGTTCCTTTTTGTTGTTCCAGTTCTGAATTTAATTGCCACCTAATTGTAGGAAAGACCAAAAAAAATCATAATTTTTTGCCAATTTTTTTTTACTATGACAGCATTGACAAGGTGGATGAGGGTGAATACATGAAAGTTTGCTGCTTCCATGCAAATTTTGCAAATAGATTCAATAGTCCCATTGATGTTTGGTCTTATAGATGTACAAAAGTTGAAAATGTAACAAATGGTTGCATCTTGTATAGAGGAGATTTATTATTTGTTTACCAATAAATTTCTTTGAATCAGTTATGCTATTATTTTGGAGGTTTCTAAGGGAAAATGTAGAAGTGCTTAGTCTCATCTTTTGGTTAGGATGCAGAGCTATACTTCATCCCATGGCTTAAAAAGGTGACCCATATTTACAAGTTAAGGATCATTATGTCATTATATGTTTGGTATAATTTGTCATAGATGGTGAAGGCTCTTGCACATAGATTTCTTTGCATTGAGCAAAGTGATCAGTCATTGGCCAACAGGATAAAAATTATGCAACAAGCACCTCACCTACTAATCAAAAATTCTACCACATGCACAAGTAGAGAACATTTTTACCATAGACTATGAAGTTGGCAAAAACATCACCATTCACAACTTGCAATTCCTTCATGGCAAACTCTCCTCGAACTTGCATTGTTGAAAGATCAAATTCTGCATGGTGGAATGGTAAAATAATGTGTCATCCCTAAGAATGGTCCATATTTTCTCATTTGTTTGGAGGAATGTTGCAACAATGTTTCAAAAGAAAATTGTGTGACAAAATGTGATAAAAATGAGGAAAAAGGATAATATAGAACCAAAGTGTGTTATTTCAATGTTAGTCTTTCCAAGATTTGCCATACCCTAAGATATTATTCAAATGAGATAGTTGGTGAAGTGTAGGAAGAAACAATGATTGGCAATGTGAGCTGAAAATTTAAAAGTAGTAGGCCTCACATTGAGTGTCAAAATGTAACAACATCAACCACCATAAAACTCACATTCAAACGAGAATAAAGAGTGTTCATAAATTTACACGAACCTAATGAATCTCCAAATGGCTCACCATGACTGTGCCGCACATCAAGTCAAAAGACTAGCCACAACCAGAAGTGAAGCTTCCTTAGAAAACCTAGCACTGGACAACACTGATTATTTTCAATCCTGCCATTAGCCCAGGCCAAAAATGGTGACAAACAGTTTTGGAAATAAAAGTTTTGTGCAGCCAATGAGAAGAAGGCTCAACATCCACTCAAGAGGGCTCCAGTTTTTTTCTTTTTGGAGGGGCAGGGAAGGGATTTTTTTGGTTTCTTTCTATATTCCCAATGTGCTCCCATCATGTTCCCATGTGATTCCCCAAGTTCCCAAGTTGTTCCTTAATATGTTCCCAATAGCGCCTCAGGTTTATGACATATGGTTTGCCCAAAGTTCAACTCCCATATATTGCAGTGACGAGAATTTCAAGGAATTAGTTTACTGGGTCTTTTTCGTATGGTCGCCCTGGACGTTTTTATATTTAATTATTTTTCATATTTCAGTCGTAATGTGTGTTCGAGGTAGATTCCATTTTATGGTTCAGTAGGTTTGCCTCTCACTCTCTATTTTCGGTGTTGTTTTATCTAGTCGCCTCTTGTACCACGCACATGAACAGTGGTGGTGGTGGCGAACGCCAGCATCTTTTCTTTTAGATGCGTTTCTGATGCTGGCGCAGGAGTGACGATCGTTTGCACTGCCCACATGTAGTAGCCAGCAGCGAACGCTAGCCTGCTGCCCCCCGCCTGCCCAGGTTTTCTCCCAACAACAGCTCAACCAGATGCAATTTTTTTTTAAAGATTTTAAAAATATATAATACGTTTCAAGCTACTATATACTATTCTATCAAAATAATTAATTTTTTTCAAAATTGGCAAGCAACAAGAATTATTTGAAACATTTTGAGAATATTTTATGTTCATAGTGGAATGTTGAAAATTAATCAATAGAAGAATATTTGCACTATAGCTACAAAATTATTTGAAAAATATTGGAAATCTTTGTTTGAATAAAATTAACTCAGAAATTTTTTTTGGGAGAATTCGTTCTTTTAGTGTTAATCTGAAAAAAAAAAAATTTAAAAATTAAAAAAACTTCACTACCTATCAGATTGAAAGTAAAAACACTTGACAGAATAATCCTTCAATTTTTTTTAATGCATTTTTTTGGTCCAATCCTTGCTTTCATTTTTTGGCCTTTTTTCTTATAGTTGTCTTTAGTCTACTAGGGTTAATTTGAGGTTAGAAAGTCCAAGTGCCATTTTAAGAATTTAGTTAAAGCATTATTTTTTTGAAAATTTGAAATTTTAATTGATCTTGAAAATATTGGAAATCTTTGTTCTTTATTTGAATAAAATTAAACCAAATTTTTCTTAAGGAGAATTGGTTCTTTTAGTGTTAATTTAAAAAAATAAACTTCAAAAAATTTAGAAAACTTCATTACTTAAAGTTTTGAAACCACCAAATTGAAAATAAAACACTTGTTGAAATCATTGATCACTCAATTAATTTTTTTTTTTTTCAATCCTTGCTTTCATTTTTTGATTTTTTTCGTTTAGTTTTCTCTGGTCTACTAGGATTGTAATTTATCCCTATAAAATGGCAGTTTGTTGAAATTTATTGTCAATGAAATTTGATGAAAATGAGGATTATGAAATTAATTGAGAATTAAAAATTAGTAGATGATTAAGAAGTTAATTTGAAATTTAAAAGTCTAAGTGCCATTTTAAAATTTTGATTAAACGTTTTTTTTTTTGTGAAGTTTTTGATTCTTTAATTGTTTTGTTAATAAGCGAGGTAGAAAAGAAAAAAAAAAGGAGAAAATTTTCCTTTTATGGGCGAGAGGGCAGGGAAAGTTTTGAGGGGCGGAGGGGAGGATTTCGGGCAGGGCGGAGGAATTGTAGGAGGAGTGGCGGACGAGCTCCGCCGGCGAAGACGAAGTATAAATTTTCGCTGTCACGGTTCGCCAGCGGAGAGGACTTACGTTGCCGATTTGCGCCGTGGGTCTTGGCGAAAACGAAAGCGTACGCCTTGATGTGCGCGGGCCTTCTGTGACGAAGAAGACGGTTACTCTCTGCTGCTGCTGCTGCTGTTGTTGTTGTTGTTGTTGTTGTGAGGATTTGCATGAGCCGGATTTGTGGCTTGCGCGTTTGTCTTCTTGAGGAAGAGCCTCAAAGAATAGCGGTCTCATGAAAGGAGTTGCGATGTAGGCAGACGACGAGGAGATGGAGAACGAGGCCTATATAGCATGCTTATGCTTTCTGCAATCGCATTCCAGCTACTTTCCTCCTCGTTTCTACCGACGGATACCTGGCCGGGTGGGTGTTTTGTTTTGTCTGAGTCCTCTATCTTTGCTGCTGTTCATGGTCCATTCTGACGATCATGTTCAAGAAGTAAATTTCTCTCTCTCTCTCTTCTGCATCATTCTCGAGCTTGGATTCAGTTTGATTTGTTTTTGCAACTTGCCAGGCTTGATTCTTGTTGTAGGTATGCAATACGGCCGTAGTTCCTTGACTTGCCTCATGACCAGTTTGCAACTGGTTGTGGGTTCGAAGCCCTCATGTGTGCACTCGAAGTGTCACCCCTCAGATCCTGCAGTTTGATAAATAGGATAACCACCTTCTCAACTCCATGGAATTTGCATTTTAGGCACTATTGACAAGCCAAGCCTAAATGAGATTGGAGAGCAAAATAAAGTATAAAACATAGGGAGGAGACAAAATTAGCAGTAACCAACAAAAAGGCAGAGACCCTTTCCAAGAAGATGTCCTCTGGCATATTGACTACCTTAGGATATATTCGCCGACAAACCACCCGATACCTGCACTGAGTTACTCACACCATGTGTGTGGGTAAGTCAGTGGCATCACTAGTCATTACAATCCATGGAATCTGCAACTTCACTTCTGTGCCCATCACCTGCATATCATTGTTTCCATTGATTCAAACCAAGCTAGCACTACTCTTGTTGTAAATTTGTTCCTTACCCTCTTAAGAGTGCCATCCATTTTGATAGGTAGTTGGTTCAACCTGTTAAGGACTAGGTTCTTATGTGGTGAATATCGTAGAATAGTGATTTATATTGAATCAGCCAATTGATTTGTATGTTTATGATTTGAAGCTGGGAAATGGAGTTTGCACAGGGATGTGTCCTTTCTTCATTCTCAGGGTCCATAGTCAGAGGTCCATGGTTTCGGTCTGACAAAATGAGGCTCCCACCTTGTTCCCTACATATATGACAAAAATCCATGTAGCTGTTGAGTCCTCTCTGAAGTTCTTGTCCTAGGCTATGTAGTTTGTTCCTGAAGGTCATCTTGTACCTTTGCCTCTTGCACCACTTGTAGATTCCTTGCATTCTACAGCCAAGGAACATGCAAGTGGTTGTCTCTCTTAAACCCTTCCATCATTTTGTCAAGTTGTGATGATTGTATTGGGAATAGGTCTTTCCATTCTCATGATGTAGAAGCACAATGGAACAACTGAGTGATTTTGATCCTCTCAACATACAACTAGGACACTAAATGAATCCAAATGGGAAACCAATGCGGTCCAACACCGTGTCCAAAACCTTGCATGTTTGTTTCTTTATTAAGTGATGGAATGTGTGATTTGTCTGCTGAGAATAGATGAAGACAGTGGATGGCCTCATGGACCTCCAAGTACCCGCAGGAACTCAACCAGACGATGTCTTAGTGATGTACTAGGGGTGCCTAAACTGAACAAGGTCTCTGTAAGGGGTGATCATTTATTCACAATAAAGGCTACCATTCCAACACATTTGAGGTATGTCTCGCTGATTCAACATTCTCTTTAAGAGCTCCCAAGTTGAGAATATAATCCTCACAAGTGTGGAACTGTCTAACAGCAGTGAGATGGAATGCACACTGGTAGAGGATCTAGCACAGCTCCACATGACCAAGGGGTGTTGTGGGTCAGTCAAAATGAAGGCTAACTGCAGACCTCAATGTAAGAAGAGTGCGGCTCCAAAAGCTAACTGCAAAAAGAACCCTCCTAGTCCAGGCCCTTTTGGCATGTCAGGCCCCATCCTCTCTCAGGAAGACCAGGAGAGGGAGAGAGCCCCAAGTTCATGAGAGAGAAAGAGAGAGGACCTCTGGAAAGTCTTCCAGGGCAACCTTGGCTCTCTTAGAAATATTAAAAGTCTAGCTATAAAATGCCTTTGACAGCTGGGGCATTTGGACCAAGACAAGTTCCTTGACCCCCTGCCAATACTAATAATGCCACATGCCCTGCAGCTACAAGACACAGTCCTTCAAGCCACCATCGTGCAGTATCTCCCTTTGAGTGTTCTCCCTCAAAATCAGCAACAGGTAACCAATGTTCAAAGCCTTCCCAGTTTGCATGAGGGAATGGAGGAGGTGGAAAAGGATCACTTGCTGATCTGCTCAAAATAATTTCAAATCACAACCACGACCAAAAATCACTACAGTAAATATTTAGAAAATCATACAGCTGAAGTCAGGTAGCATTCTTGATGATAAGATGCTCAAAGAAAATTGCACCAAAGCAAACCTGAATCTCAGATAGAAACTAAGTAACTATGAAAATAGCTTATAGAATTCACATGATGTTGCAAGGAGGAATAAAAGGGAGAAGGATAAAAGAATTCAAGCCCTAAAACCAAAGAGATGCTAAAATTATTGTTAGAATTGTTGTGCACTGACTACAAATTGTTTGAACTCTGAGCCCTGAAAGCCTTGAAAGAAAGACACCTGAAGAAGAAGCTGGTACTAAAGGGAGATTTGTTACTAGTATATACCTAGAATGCACATTGAATCAATCACATTGGACCATCATCAGAACTTGCCAGATGCTATCACAATAATCTGCAATGTGTAGAGATGGCTCTGAACTCCAAGACTAGGGTTGAGCCATCCATCACCCGAAAGATGGATGGCTCAACCCTAGCACAAAAACCCAGAGGATATTTTTCTAATTGTCCAGGATTGATGCAGAAGCAAGCATGTTGAACTGGAGTTTTTCTTCACTCCATTCTGACACAGAAAAATTTGAAACTTTTCAAAAGACTCCAACAACAAGTGGCACAGAATACAAGTCTCTTGAGCATCCTCATAAAGCTGTGAGAACTTCTGAACTGCTGCATTGTTGATATGTTCATCATCACCACCAACCAGCACACCAACAAGCTCATGGTCATCATAACTTTAGATTTGCACACCATCTAGCAATTTGTCACATGTGCCTTTTGATGCTACTTATGCACCAAGAAATTTTGTTGAAATTTATGCTCTTTATCTCTCATCAACATCTCCAACCCTCGAAGCTCAGAAGCTAGCAACTAGCTTGTTCATGTGATCAATAAATTTCCAAGTTTTGAAAATTCATTCCTTTCTCTTGCAAGAATGTTTTTGCCGTACATGGTGAATTAAGGATGGATCACATGAGGTGGGTTTTTTCATCATCTCATCTTACCAGAATACCGAAACCTCTGAATTCTTTCTGCAACCAAGCTATAAGCTTCTTCACAGAATCTGTGTTAATCACATCCAATTGGTGGAAATGAACTTAATCAAGGCCTTCAGCTTGGAGAGTCTGGAGTGCAGTAAGTTCTCTTACTGGATTCTGTGTAGTAAGGACTATGGTAAGACCTTGCTTTGCAAGACCACGAACGATCTCGTACCCTAGACCCTTATTGCTCCCTATTACTGCCACCATCATATACTTTGATCACCATGACCTAGTATCATCATCGTCATATACCATTAAAAGTAGCAGCAATAGTTCTACAAACCCAAAATTTGTGAGCTTGCCATGTATCCTTGTGGGATCATTGGTATGTAAGTTGAGTACCTAATATAGTAAAAGGCAACAAGGTTATTAGATTTTTTCACAATAAAATCAGGCCATGTCATTTGCCTCTCCATCTGAGAGACTAGCTCTATTGGAGAGCATGAACATTTCGCTCTAACTCACCAGCATTACAATAATGTAGCCAACAAAGTAAACTATTACCGAGCATCCTAGTTACCAAGATCAAACTAAAAAGCATGCACAATTGATTGTTCCACATAAGAGCCATGGACATGTATGGACTAGTGATTTCCAATTCCACTGCAATGTTAGTAGACTATGCTGAAGATTGAGGATGTGAATATTCTAGTTGCATATCATTGTCCTGCTTTTGCAAATTGAAATTATGTTTAGACATGAAACACTCTTGTAACAACAGTTGATCCTCATCATTGCCAGTAGGTTCCATCCAATTGCAAACTTTACAGCCTTTCAGTGCCAAGTCCACTGCATCAACATGTTGATATTGACCTGTAAGATACTCTGAATAGCATTACCAGCTTCCTCCTTGCCTGCAAAACACTTTACTGTCATTTGTGTTGTATTGAGCACATGCATTCCCTTAGTGCTTAGAAGCAAAAAAAAGCCCTCCACTGTTGGGTCCATCTATAGGCCAAATCTGTAGAAAGGGTATAAGAGGATGTTTGAAACCATGTTTGCTTAATTCATAAATGTTGACCAAAATGCACCATTTTATAAGTTCTGATGCTATGGCGGTCTGAAATAAGAAGCAGCACAACCTGTGAGCTTTATACCTCAGATGGCAACAGCTTTGAATTGCAAGTTACTATTATCACAGGAGATGTTTGGTGATGGATGAGCTTATCACTTTGATCACTTCCTGAAGCATTGGTTGAAGTCTTAGCTCCAACTTCTATGCCATTTTTAATTTGAGTTTTCTGATTCAATGATTCACCTGCTTCACTAGCATGATCCTTTGAAAAATCATTTTCAAAAGCAGAACTTCTTTCTTGTTGTTTTTTAGACCCGTCACATCTGTTGAAGGTAGCTTCTGATGGTAGACCTATTGCACAAATTGCTCATATTAGCTCATATTAGTGGGTAGCACTAATGCCAAACAATGATTGGAACAAACCATCAACTTGACAATGAAAAAATCATGGAGTTCCATGTTGCAATGGTGGGTGATAACATCACCTTAAAATCCATCCATCTGTCATCCTATCCTGGAATTCCACTTGCAGGGAAGGTGATGACAATATCCAAAGCCCTCATGTGACCAGGGAATCATGCAAAAATGTGGAATCCTCAATACCACACATAACCTACTGTGAATATCAATTTGTAAGAAAACTAGAACACATTGACCTTTGCCTGCAGAATCAATCCCTTGAGCATCCATCACTTCACTTGGTCAACTTATAAATGTTCTCCAATATTGGCAACAATTTGTCCTACACCGAAGACTCGAGCATCAAGCCCATTAAAACTCCTATACAAGCTTTCTATTCCCTCCTCCAACTGCACCAAACACACCAATTGGCTTTAATAACAAACTGTTTGTTGTGTGTGTGTGTGTTTTTCACCACTAAATAAGTACAAAATTACCATGGAAATAGTTCTCCATTTTGATCTTGTAACCAATGAATGAACATAAAAGCATTATGACTGACTATAGGAAAGAGAGGTATGGACATACTACAGATACTCTCTTTTCATGCTTCTAGTCATAAAATTCCAGCCTTCCATCCACCTGTTTTTGGAAGCCACAAACATAGCCAGAAACAAAAATTTCCCCAAGAAATTGGCGACCTTCTCCTGATACAAAAAACTCTCTACATTTAGGAACAACCTTTCAAGTTCAATCCATCCACAGGTCAGTGGTCTCTCAAAGCTCAACTAGCTTGATCTCAACCACAATGTTTTCATGGGCCTAAAGCTTCTACCATAATTCACCTTCTTCATCCCATAAACGATGAAACAAAGCAGGAGTGAAGAAGGACATTGACAAAAAAACCGCTTGAACCATCAAATTACCTGAACCGTCAAAGATGTAGCCTCCTTCCTTTCTTCACCACCTACATCCTCATTCTTTTCTTCACGAACTTTATTTTTGTTTCTCCTCCTCTTCTTCACTACAGTCTTATTTGCTACTGTTTTTCTTCACTTCAACATTATTCCTTTTCACCTCATCTAGATAACCTTAAAATTGAGGATCGGTTTAGGGCTACAATTGAAGATTCAACAAGCAATTGCACTTCCAAATTGCCTTGGATTAGGTCTCCTTCGCCTCTTCAAGTTTCAAGTATGGGATTTAAGTAAATTATAAGTTCTTGCTCTTCAAAAGTTCATGCATGTTTTACATGTACTATCAAGTCATACACAAGTTAAGATCTGTATGACATGTTGAACATCATGAAGATCTCACTTCTAGTATGCCAACATGAAGGTCCACAAATTCTACAAATGAGAATCCCCTAACCCTAGTCTTGTCAAGTTTGTTGGACTATCATGGATCAGTATCCTATATCTAATCATTTGAAAGAAAAATGAAAAACATAATACTTAATATTGTAACAGATGATGAACTTTTCATTCTACTGCTCACCTTCTATTCTATAGATTTACTTGGCTTTTCAAGTTCTGCATGCTACTTCAAACAAGTGTAAATTCATGTACACAAATGCCCTTTGGGCAGATACACTCAGCTGGGTGGGCAAGTGAGTGAGCTTGACTTGTATGCACTTGATTAGTGAACATGAAATGTCGTGCAATCTTCCATCCAGGCCTATGGGATTTAGGGCTACATAGATGGATGTTAAACTCCATGAAGGTTTGATAGTATTTTATGTTCCTGAAACACACAATGTACAAATAGTTGTAAATTGTTCAACCATTTTCTGACTTACAATATATTTAAGGAAATTTTGGGGATTGAGAAAGAAAGGCCTACCTCAGGGGCAGGGGGCTTTTTCAATATAAAAAATCCTTGAATCCTTATAGTACCATAGAGGAAGGTGATAATTTACATGTTGGAGAGGAACTCATTGTGATCAATTTCATAAAATAGTTTTAATATAAGATCTTTAATACTTATGAGTGATTATAATGAGGTGACAAACATTCTAAAGAGGGATTCATGTGATCAATTTCATAATGTGAAGTAAAAGATCTTAAAACAAAAATATTTATGATTGTGTGTGTGTGTTTGTGTTTTTGAAGGTGTTGGTTTACATTGAAGATGGTTGAAAATAAAACTTAAAATTAATAAGAGGTGTGTCACATTGTGGCCGTGCCATTTGCATTCAAAAGTATCTTAAGGCAAAAGAAGAATTATGAAAACTCAAATGCGGAACCATGCAAAAATATAATCTTCAAAAAATCCCTTACAAGAAACCAAAATCCTTCAATATATTATAACTCTATAACTAATTTGAATTTTCAACACAAGCCAAAATATCATCTTTCAAAAAATCCTCATATAAAAAATATACCTATTACATAAGGGCCAAAATCTGTTAAGCTACTAAATACAATGAATCTATACATAGTGTCCTTGCTCAATAGACTTGAACATTTTCTCCTTTAATGAATGAGCTACACATTTAACATTAGAAATTGACTTAATTTTATTTTCCTACAAAAAAAAATGACTAGCACCTTGTGTAGCCCATAAATGATAAGACTACATTTGTAACATGACCACAGTTTCACATGTCAACACCTCACAATATGTGTATCATTTTACTTGATCTGGTTCATGGCTAAAAATATATTTTTTCAATAGAAACATTTGTTGCTTGTTTTTGTGGCACATAATTATAGGTCCTTGTTGTCTCTTCAATAGTCCAAAACAAGCAATGATACAAAAACAATGAGTCCTTACCCATATACCCAGTAAACAACTATTTCCTTTCTATTTCTATGTTCTTTTGTATTGATGGACCCTAAACCCTTATCACATAAGAATTTCGAGCATTGAAACTAAAGATAGTTTCAAGCTTGAAATCGGAGATGGTTTCAAAATCACCTATGATTTTTTTGTTGGCTCTATCCTGAATTCACAAAAATATTTTTAAGTATCACCTCTAGGCTTCTTTACTTTCCACCTCATTTAGCTCTTGGTTTTTTATTTATTTTTAGCTTTTGAATTTAAATTTTAAATTATATATTTGTTTGTTATGGTTGTTGAAGTGAAATTGAATTCTCATAACACAAGGGAAAAACAAGACTAATGTCATTGTGTATCACTATGAATTGAAACAGGTCCAAATTGATACTTGCCATTTTTTTTAAAATACCCAAATTCCTTGTGGTTTTAGACTTTTATTTTATACTTTTAGCAAAACTCAAAAGCATGGTGAATTGATTTCAGATTCAATAATCGATAAATCCATATTTCAAATGTAGCATTTTTCTAAAATGGGGTTTTCTTTTTCTTTCTTTCTTCTTTGTCTCCACATGTAGTTGAAATAATCAAATTGACTATTGGTTCATTTGATATTTGAAAGGCTTTTGAAATTCAGCAATTCATGGGCTTTTTATACTAAAACACATATGACATCTATAGGTGTACTTTGAGCTATGACCATTTTTTTTGGGCTTAAGAATAGCTAAGGTCTGAAGTCATCAAATAACTCTACTCCACTTCATGTGGAAGATTATTTAAAAGTCATCTTTAAGTTCATGTTCACAAGGAAATCCAAATTCTGATGATGTAACATTTAGAACTGGTGGTCCAAATTTTGATGATCCAATAATCGAAATTGGTGGTCTAGATTTTATTAATCCAGTAATTAGAGTTGATGGTTCAGAGTGTGATGATCTAGCAACTAGAATTGGTGGTCCAGATTCTAATGATTCAATAACTAGAATTGGTGGTCTAAATTCTACTAATCTAGCAATCAAAGTTGATGGTCAAGAGTGTGATGATCTAGCAACTAGAATTGGTGGTCCAAATTCTGATGGAGGTGTAAGAGTACAAAAGTGGAGGACATGTGCAAAATTGGCAAAACAATGGTGCATATTTTAAAGGGCACTGTGCTTTCACTTAATGAGAAAGAGAAAAATGATATAGTTAGAAGGTTTATAGAACATTGTGGGGTGCAACAATACTTACTAGATTATGTTAAGTATGGAAAGGATGTTGAGAGCAATCACAAACTATTGGATGCCATTAAAACTACTGATCATCAACTTGCAACTATAAGACACAACCAACACTTAACTTACAAGAATGTCTTATTATCTTAATTAGTTGTGTCTACAAGTGGTAGAGGAAGCCAAAACCACATTGCAAAACAATAAAGGCAAATCGTTATTCTATCCAAAAAACAGTGGTTAGATGTATACATGTTCACCACACAAGTGAAAATATTTGGGGAAGCTTGCATAGGAAACGTTAATGTGATGTTGTGAATGATGAAGATCATGAATTGATTATGAAGTGGTGGGAAACAACTATTGTTGTCTCACCAAATCAAAAGGATGTGAAAAGGCAAAGAATTGCTCCAAAGACATTCAAACAACAAGTAACACATTATCTACAAGAATCATAAGTACAATTCTAACCACCTTCCTTTGTTTGTAATTACATAGTATTTGGACATTTCTAGGAGATGAATCCAAAGATTATAGAAGACATTGTGACATCTCTATTTAATTATTTTATGCTTTGACTATAACTACTTGAAGGCAATTGGTTATTAGTTATTGTTAGGAACAAACACTATAAAAACTTGCCAAATCTATGGGATATATAGTGAGTGGTCCTTGTCAATAGGAATTATGTATGATAAGCTGCTTGGGGTCAAATTTTCTTGTTTACATATTGTTCAATTAGTAGATAATCAACAATTGTTTAGGCTAAGCATTGACTTGTTGAAAGGGCATCATGGTTAGACTTGTTAAATTATGATCCTTGAGTGTTACTTTTCAATACAATATTATATTAGTTCTTACATGTAATGAAACTAACATCTATTTGTTTGATTGAATGTACATATATTTCTACTTGCTAGCTGATCACATGTATAACATGTGTTTGTTAGCTAGTAATCAATGTATTTTTACATGTAGGTGCATTAATATTTATTTGATAACTTGTAAATAAGTAGATTAAATCATGATGGATCACTAGTGTCACTTGCTTAACTAGTAAGCAATAGATTCTTACATGTATTCAATTTTGCATCTACTTTTTTAGTCATTAGCAAGTAGACTTTTACATGCCTCATCACTATTGTTACTTGTCTAAACAATACTCTATAGATTCATATACATATATTCAATTTGACAACTACTTGTTTAATTTTAAACAAGTATACTTGTATAAACCCCATCTTTATTAATACTTGTTCATTAAGTAATCAAATTGTTTTTACTTGACAATTAGCCTAACATATACTTGTTCAATTGAAAGCCAATAGGTTTATACTTTCTATGTCATTATTGTTACTTTTTACTTAATTGTCAGTATTTTTTTAATATGTAGTCAAATTGGCAAATTAGTTGTTTAGCTATAAACTTGAACATATTTACATTTGTTATATTGAATTGTGTGTTATTTGTTGAGATGCAAGTCAAAGCACGATTAGGGTACCCAAAAGGACTATCTCATTTTATATTCATTGGACCCCCTCACTTAAACATGTTGTTGAAATTTAATGACACATTCATATTGAAAGTTTGATTTTATTCATAGATGGATACATTACAAAGGTACAATTCTATGCATAGAATGTCAAGATTAAATAAGTTTAAGGATTCTTATCGTATCTTTGAAAAATTCTAAGACTTTGTTTCATGAGAAGAAAAAGAAGTTTAATGACTGTTTCATGAGAAGAAAAAGAAGTTTAATGACTCATAAAGAATGTCTAAACAATGGCTCAAGGTTTTTACCACAAACACCTTATGTGTTAATGTGTATAAAATGCACGAATGTGACAAGAACCAAATGCCTATTACGATGTAAAAAGATTCAAAAAGTCAAATTTCTGGGAATTTTGGGCCATTGATAGAACATGGCCCACATTGGATAAATTTAACTATTATCACTTTCATAAGTGAATATAATAGATACTTTAAAGGCCTACATAAGAATTTGAACAAAATTATTTCATTTGACATGAAAAAAAGGGTGAAATGTAAGACAGGTCATGGGAAAAGTGAAGAAAAAGGTCAATTTGGGAGTCCTTGGAATGGATTCCCAAGACTTAAATGGGGTACCCTAATCATGCTCGGACCCATGCATTCAATTGAACTTTGAATCAATAGTGAAAGCATGAAAAAAGGAGCCATGGGCATCAAGGCCCTAATCCTTCCCAAGCACTAGCCCTAGAAAATAATAACACTTGGCTTACCATCATTGGTTGGGACTCTGAAAAAATAAAAATAAAAATCCACAATTTTAAAGTTTTGCGAGTAGGGAATTTGTGTAGGAAAAAGGATGAAAGCAATTAAATGGATGACAATGAATGTTTGAAAAACATTTCTTCGTGTGTGCCTAATCTATTACTGTCCTTCATAGCCTAGTAGTTTAAGGTTCATCATCATGCTCTTCTTGCGGTCTTTCAAACTTTGCATGTGTGAGTTCCCAAACATCATTTGTAATAAACAAGCTTTGCGTGTTTTTTTTCTTCAAGTGTAAGTGTTCTTGCATGCAGTTCAGCTATGAGCATAATTTTAAGTTATGATTTAGTAGTTCATTTTTGTTGAAGAACGAGTAAGGGCTTTGTAAAGTGGTTGGAGTTCGATTTGGAAAGAAGAAGTGCCAAAAACTTTCGGCTCTTCTCACTAGTAGTTTCATCACCAATGATCATCACATTTCAAATGTAGGTATGTCAGAAATGTATTTTGTGTACATTGTGGCTAAGGTTGTTTGTTATCTTTTAAAGCCACATGAAGTTGGTTTACTACAAGGATCAACACCACGTAGTGGTTGGTTGATGCACCCAGGTTTAAGGTTTATGTTATTTTCAAGGTGTGCTATTACAAGGTTCACTAAGAGTAGTTGCAACATTGACCTTCTTTCGGTAATGAAATTTTGAAGTCTGTTTTTCTACTAGTAGTTCATCAACACATTTTGGCTTGGACTCAAACTCTTCCACTCCATTGGGTCATCATCAACGAAGCTCATGTAGATCATTGTTGACCCATTTGTTGGCAGTGAAAACTTTTGCTTATTATTTGTCTATGATATGTTTTAGAAGTGGCCATTCCTTGTGGCATTAGAGCATTGGTTTGGGCACAATACAAGTGCAATTTTTTTGCACTTTGAACAACCCATAATATCTCTCTTGAAGAGAATATAACAACAATTTCACTACCTTTCCTATCTTGATTTCCTCTTCACTTTAATCCTTAAATATCTTTGTTAGTTTTGCTTGAACCAATATGCGAAATGTCCCAACTATATCATTCAAAAAGGGTTTAAAATTTTCCTTGTTGCAATGTTGTTGGGATTTGACTATTAAGGTTTACCTAGTTCAAGTTCTTTGTTATAAATTTTGAGTTCAACAAAGGTTTTAATAAACTTAACACCTACTACAGTGGATGTTTTAAACAAAATATTCCTAGCTTTTAATTCCAACACGTCAAATTTGTTATATTGAAGAATTTTACAATGCTCACCTATTTTGATTTCATTTGTAGGATAAGGACGTGGGAGGAAAGATTGCAACTCTCAAGATTTAAACTTACACTTCATGAAGTATAAAACCAAAATACTTGTTAGAGTTTTGTTTGTTTCCTTGTTTTTTTTTTCAGAGTTTTGTACAACTTACATATGCTACAATTTCTTTTACTTTTAGGGCTTAACTAGTTAAAAGGTTCCTGAGCTGATGTTTGAAGGTTCTCAATGTGCATAGGTCATCTAAAAAGCATCACATTAGCAAAGCAGTTTGGGAGACCTTGATCAAATGTCAATTTGGTGATGGAGAGGAGAATAGAGATGATGTTTTTTACACACCACTAGAAAGCCCAATAAAAGAAGATAGTAGTTGCAATATTGTAGTAAATTCAAGCCAAACTCATTTGGAATTGCATGGTTATGTGCATTCTAAAATTGTAAAACAATTGCTTGAAATATATTTTGCTCCATTTGAAAGGTCACCAAGAATTGAATAATCTTGGTTATAAAAAAAAAGGAAATCGATCATCAAAGTCCTAGATAGGCAACTAATTCCTACAAGAGGTCCTATTATTGATGATATTCAAGGAAGGGGGTAGATCCTTCCCCACATTGCAAGTAGTGACAAAAACATCGGTCCTACCATTAGTTCTGTGCAAACTCTAAGTATGGGATGAGCTCTTTTTGAAAATTGTGAAACTTAAATCCAACAACTTGGGAATTAGGATTGTTTAATTCTAGTAGTAGATGGTATGAATGTTCTTCATTGTCTAATTTTCCTAAATTTGTAATTAACACTAAGTAGTTGGATCCATGGTTTATGTTATGATTATAATGTACATGTGGTGCATGATGTTTATTCCTTTGAAGGCATTGATTGATAATCTTGAGCATATGTTTCTTGATTTTTTACACAATATAACATATATGTTTTTATTCTAATGTTTTTTTGGTTGTCATTGAAGGAGCTTTGGACCCTTGTATGTGAAATGGTGGATCTTAGATAAAGTGGTTAGTCTGTTACATGTGTACAAACAATTTTGTTACATCATCAACACCATATAATTGAAAATAGGTACTTTCCAAACCACTACAATTCATTCTATAAAATCAAAATTTTCATAAAACCTTTTAAACCTTTACATTTAATGGTAGTTGATCATAGGCACACTTGCAACTTAAACATTTGAGGGTCCCAATTCCTTATTGATCCTAGGTTTTTTTTAAAGGTGTTTAGTTATTACTCTCAAAGTAATTAATAAACCACTTTGAGTAATTAATCCTTATTAGTAGTCCGAGGTTATTAGGGACTGTTTGATATATGTAATACTACAGTATAAGACTAATTCTACGTCTTTGATTTCAAGTCCTTGGATTTGTTAAAATGTTTTTGTAGAGCAAATGTTGCTTGTCAAATGTAATATCCTTAAATTTAGGGGTTTATCATTTTAAAAGGATTGTTGATAAGGACTAATTCTTTGTCTATGATTTCAAGTGTTTTTTTAATCTATTAAAATGATTTTGTAAAGTAGGCATTACTTGGCAACCACAATGAATCCTTAAATTTAAGGGCTCGTCATTTTCAAAGGACTGTTGATAAGGATTAATAACTTATTGTTGTTGTCTTGTTAAGGTGTAAAGCTATAAGTTTGTCAAGTAATTGTTGCTTACCAACCACTTTGAATCCTTAGATTCAATGGTTGATCATTTTTAAAGGACTTTTGATAAGGATTAACACCTTAGTGTTAAGTATTTTGTATGTTATAAAGTTGTAAGCTAGTCAAATAGGTTTGTGTCAAGGGAGTAATTATTCATGGTAATAGTTAGTTAGTGTGTTTCTTCTTACCTAGTTACTGTTTTAGGAATTATTAATTAAATTACATAGTTTTTATCACCATTTGAATTTGAATAGATCATAGAATTGTTTTTTTTAGATCGTCATATCTTGGAAGAAGGAAAAGAGGATTATTCATTGTAGAACATTGAGTTTTGATGGAGTATGAAATAAAAGCATTTTTGTATATGGAAAAGCTTCAATTCCATAACCATATTTGTTGTTTTGATTTTTTTTCCCATACTTTCATGATTGGATTTTAATTCTAAAACTAGATATATGAGTAGACTTTATTACTTAGTATTAGTTTTATGACATGTTTTAGTCTAAATTTAAATCAAATATAAAATTAAAAATTCTGAATTTACCATTTTGCGACCATCCCAAGGCTTGAAATCAAATTCAAATCCAGAATGTTGTTTATGTTTTGTTAGTGGAATTTTTGTTTCTAAAAATTTATAGTGAACTTCAGTTTCATTTATTGCATTTTTTTCAAATCTTGATCATAAGTTTTTTGTTTAGGAAATAGATCTAAGCAAAGTAACTAACTGGGAAGATTTTGTTCTAATGCAGAAGTTTGTTCAAATTTGAATTTGAATGCGGAGAGATGGAAAATAAAATTGTAACTAAAAGTTTGAAAAAATAATTAGATCATGTTATAGTACATGAACAAATGGAAAATGGCGTTGCCATCAATAGTAATTTGAGTGCAGATTAGATAGATCAACAATTTGTAACACCTAGAAGAGTTTTTCAATTTGAGCAAAGACATCCGTGGATAGAAAGAAGACTTATAAGCCACAAAATGCTTTAGGAAACACCGATAATTTTTCGTGAAGTGCAAACTAATGAAGCATAAAGGTGCACCAATAGTTTGCAATGAAATTCTAGGAGAGAAGAATGTGAAACTGAAAATGCAAATTCATAGGTCGAGTTTAGATGAAGGAATTGAAAATTTGAACCTTGACAAAAAGTTGAGTTGGAGTTAACAAGTTTGATGCCACAACATGACTTTGATGCTCTAATTTATGAAAAAGAATAGAGACTCAATAGGTCAAAAAGGGAGGAAGTAGTACTAAGGTACAAATCTCTACTTCACCTCTTTATTATCGAGAGGACCATGAGAATGAAGAGTTTGAACAAAGAGCTTAGAATTTTGAACCTTCGATTCGTTATGTGGTTGAGCAAGAAGTTGCAATTTAGGGCATCAAAATGTTTAGAGGAGTTTGAGTTGGTATTTGTAACTAGATAAAAAACTGTAGTCTTCCCAAGAGTAAAACCAATAGTAATAGGTGTACTTGTGGTTGTCATGGTAAGGTATAATGAACCCAAACTTAATGAATTGAGTGAAAGCATTGTTAAAGGAGTCCCAAGGGATTGGAGTAGAAGAATTCATAGTGTGAACAGAGTTCCAAGATCTAGCCCTCCATGTTGCACATATTGCCATCAGTATTGGACATCAAATCAATGAATGTCCATTTATTGAAGATAATGTGAAACAAGGATTTGCTCAACATTTCTAAAATCTGAATCCAAAACCTGCAAGAGTAGAGAACCATGGACATGTTGAGCCACATGATTTGTAATTGTTGCTAATGGAGTGTGGGTGGATTGGAAGTGCAACTACCAAGTTGACATATGTCGTCACCAAGAGGCATAGGAACTAATGCGTTTGGAATATAGGTGTAGTGAGTGTGTTGAAGGCTCGCTCCTAACTTACAGTACCTTGTTAAGAATTGGTCAAAGCTATATAACATATGGCTCTGAATTTCTCTTCTTTTTCAGATATAAACATTCATAAGAAGGAAGAGAAGAACCCCTAGGGGCCACTTGCCAAAAACCATTCGTATTCCTTGGAAACATCATTGCCAAAACATATGGCCAAGGACCATGGCGACAATCTTGTCAATCTTCACTAACAACCTGAAGTCTTTGTGTGGTAAGCTCTATTGGATTGTACATAGAATTAAATTGTCATTAGCAGTCCCACCACTTCAATAAGATGTATCGGCAGGCATCCTGCAGTGACTCAGGTAGTATGTCCATAATGTGGCTGACAATCACAAAGGAAGTCACAATGAATAGATACTTGAACAAATAATTAAAATAGTAGATGTTTTTGTGTGTAACCTATTGACATTGTGGACCATGCCAACCCAAATTCTATGCTATTGATTTGTATCCTACAGTAATGGGCACTTTCACAAGGTGTCCAAGGTTGCCAGTCATAACAAGCAAACCGAAGCTACTGTTTGGACAATGATAAACTGGTCTCGGTTTCTTGCAATGTCACCAGTAGTTGTTGCGTCTTTCCAGGCACGATGGTGAATGTAGTTGGTGCCACAGTCACGTTCACCCCAAGAGGCTCAGTTACAGTCAACCAATATGTTTCATTTGACATTCCTACGTTTGTCACCCTTCTTGGAACAGTGCGACTTCCTATCAAGTGCCCGACGGTGATTGAAGCTACATTTAGGTCGGAAGGAAGCCCACGAGTTTGTGGACATGTCCCACCCATGACCGTGACATTCTCGGGTGTGATACTTGGTACAGAGCATAAGAAGTTAACGTAGTCCGTGAATCCTGCACCGAAATCCATCACGTAGCAACAAAATTTGTGGTTTGTTAGAGTTTGTGAACTCTTGAAACGAGTGGGGAATCACACTCTCCTAACTTTTATGAATATGTTCCATTCTCCACATTCATTACTCTTTGTAACTTCAATTGATGCACCTAGATCTTGCAATGTTTTGGACCCTTTCTGTTCGTCACAGAGTAATAGAATGAAACAAAGAACGAGCTGCTATCTTGCCACCCAAGAGCATGACATGTTAAAAAACCCAATTGCAAGTTGTACTTGCTAGCAGCTATGGTATCAACTTTCTATTTCTTCGTGAAGCTTCGTGAAGAAGCGAAGGATGATGCCATGGATGCAACCCGATAAGGCAAGGGGTCTAGTAGTTAATTGAATAAAAGTTGTAGACCTCCATGTTCGATCATTCAATTAAAAAAGGTAAACATGGTGAGAATGTAGTGAAAGCGCCTGCGTCGAAGATGAGTCCAGGATCCATGGCAGCTTTGACATTCACAAAGCCGGATCCGAAGTCAAATGGGTTAGCAGGCCTCCGGAAGTATGTTACTTCTAATGTGGTGGTGTTTATTGTGTAGTCGTTTGCTTGGAGAGGTTGTCCAGTGGCGTCTGTTGAGAATGCAGTGGTGAGCAATGCCGAAGCGATGGCAGTTGGGCTCCAAGTCAGATGCATTTGCTTCAACAATGCCACGCTTCCTGCAATGTGGGGTGTTGCCATACTTGTGCCGCTACTGTGCGCAAATCGTTGCCCTACAATGATATACCCAACAACACAAGATCCCCAAATCTAGCATAAGACCTAGGCACAGGGATTCTCATCGACGATAGGTTAGGATTTATACTAATGGTAATTTGGTCATACATGGTCGTAGAACAGACTCAATAGAAGTTCACCTATAAAGTTTGGTACTTCAGTTCCCTGGACAGAACGCCACGATGCCCAAATTTTCTCACCAGGCGCCAGGATGTTGGGCTTCAAAATGTCGGAAAGAGGAAGCAAATTGGTGTAATTAGAAGGAACACCAAAGTCGATGATAGGGCCTCGTGATGAAAAGTCGGAAACAACAGGTGGACTGCCATTGTAGGATGCAATTCCTCCTATAAGTTGTCCAGATGCGCCAAATATAATCTCTCCATTTGTATATTTAGTGGTTCGTGAATTGTAATATGCAGTTACACTTTGTAGCAATGAAAGAAAATTTATGTTTAACATGTCTTTCGTACTATAGTTCTTAAACATAGGAGCTGATGTTTTGTGTGGAACTCAATTAATCATCTCGATTTCGAGCATACAAGATGTAAGGAAAAGCAAATGCTCACATTAATCGTGTCTGCACCCGATATGCTAAGACCAAAGAAGCCGTTAAAGTACACAACATTTTGAGGAGTCGTCGTCGTATTGAAATTATAGATTAGAACAACACCAACTGCTAGTAGCGATTGTGCCGTGGACACACTAAAGGAGACTGCCTCAATTTCCGAATTTAAGGTCCCATCCCATGTAAACACAAGAAGCTGTCCTTCCACAGCAATTGGATCAAGTCCAGTTGAAGCACAATCGAGGCCAGAGGAAGGTCTTAGCAACACGTCGTGAGCAAACACCAAACCTGCTGTTGTTGTTGCAGCTGCAATGACCCCCGTCAGCCGATTTACTTGGTCAATATCAAACAATTGTAGGTAAATTGCACAAACGTGGACATCATTCTTCAGACTTTCTTCAAGTTAATTTTTTTTCCCTAGACTCCTCGTAGATTAGGATGGCTCATTTCGATTTGCTTACGAGACAGATCTTGGCCGACACCGAGGATCGATTGACCGTTCCCAAGAACAAGGTGATTCAGATACGTTCGATCAATGATGGATGCTGCCACGGTCATGATCCAAGGACTAAAAGAGCTAACTGTCACATCATTAGGTCCGTCGTTGCCTACGGCCTTGGACACGAAGATACCGTGCTTCACAGCCCCCAACATTGCCAATTCGAGGGCGTCCAAGAATGTGATCTCACCCTGAACCACTGGTCTTGCCCCTAATGATAGGTTGAGAATGTCTACTCCATCTTGGATTGCATGTACAGTCAATTTTTTCCTGTCAATTCTTTCTATAGAACTAAATTAATAGTTCATCTGCCACATAACACGTCACAGACACACCCACAATCCTATTTCAAACATTTGAAGGTGAATTTATAACCACTTTATAATCAAGTCGGATTCAGATAGGATCACGTGAGAGTGGTAAACCTTATCCACTGCTGCAATAACATTAGACGAATATCCTCTTCCTGTTTGATCGAGAGCCTTGTAGGCCGAGATCCTGGTAAAAACACGTAATACCTATTAAGTTCAAAACCCATATCAAACTGGTCTCTATAAACAACTACAAAGGACACTAATTGCTCGTCATTGATGCGGCATAAACGAGGAAAAACTATGTACATGTCCTTGTGAAAACAAAATAGACCTCTATTGTTCTAGTCTGCCGAGCTCAGCAATAGATGCAAACTCCTACCAACAAAGCCGATCAGCCCACACGCTAAAACTAGAGGATTTATTACTACTATCGGAGTTTAATGACAAATTCTTTTTCAAACAATTTAGACTTATGTGTATACATTTTATGACAGTGTCTAGTATCCGGAGAGGAAGAACAAGTTGCGTTGGAGGAAAGTGCATGCATACTAACCAAGCACGAGGTGCCATACCGCTTGCCAAACCATATAGGCTGCCTTCGTAGAAAGCAGACACATTATTGTTTCCTGCAGACGTCCCTGATACGTGACTGTCAATGGCAGTATCACAAAGTTGATCAAAGCTTGACTTGAATAAATCTTAACATCATATTGTATAGTAGATCTGAACATCACTTGCTCTTTGCTCAGACAACAATACACCGCCAACATTCTGCATGACATATTTATAGTACATCCTTACGTGCCATGGCCGGCCAAATCGAACGGAGATCCGTAGTCTCGACCTGGACTTGTCGCGTTTATTCCATGGAACAACATGGCGGTTTGGAAGAAACGTTGAGGTGCAAGGAGCTTGCCATTGCAACTTCCCATCGGAAAATAGCTGGACACATCACTAGAACCATTGAAACTGTTGGGCTTGGCCAGATACGGTGTTGTTGTGTTGCTGTAAAAGCTCGGATGGTCAGGGAAGATTCCACTATCGATCACTCCAATGACAACTCCTTCACTAGCTTTCTCTACATCACCTAATGCAGCCCACAGTCCTTGTGGAAGTCCCAAGTAACTGTAGGAATGGGTAGTTAGTGTTTTGACTTTTCTGTCCTCGGATACTTGCAACACTTGTGGTAATGTTCTTAGTAGCTTCGCCTAAACACAGAAGACAACCAAAACATAAAGACACTTCTTTCTGTCCGTTTGCGAAAAATATTCAATATAATCAGAACATGAAAGTCGTAATTTGCTGAAGTCATAATTTGCAATCAAGATTAGCTAGAGAAAAGAGTAGAATCCATGAACATAAACATACATACCTGTGCAGATGACATGTGCACAGAAAAGCCAGCTATCGCATGTGTGTAGCTGTACAATTTTTGATAGTGTCCTAAGGGTTTCAGCGTCATTTGAAAAAACTGGTCGTGCATTTCAGGCAGAATATTAACAACTTGGGTCTTCTCCAGGTTTCTGTAAAAAGAGCAACAATTATTACAAGGGTGAACAATTCGTCCTGGACTTGCATTGGAACTAGAATTCTAATTTGTCTTATAACTTGGATCAGTTTATATCAGAATTCAATTTAAAGTTTATCATGGTTCAAATGGTCAAGTTCGACTGTCAGAACCCTTTATTACAAGTCGTTGTCTACATGTTTCAAATCCCTCGCTTCAGCAAGTTTGGATGTTAAAGCATGCAATCGATAATGTGTTGAAATGTTCTGCAAAAAATGAACATTTGGGAGGAACTATTTTGGTGGCATGCGTTTAAGAACTTACTTGAGCACCACTGTGTAAATTCTGTAATCGAAGGTTGCAACTAGATGCAAATCATATATCGTCAGTAGTGAAAAGAGAACTAAACCCAATTTGCAAGCACGTGGGATGATGCCAAAGCTAGCCGCTACTGTAGTATCCATTTCCATCACGATTGCGGATCCACCTCGTTGTTAATCCTTTTACTCAAGTTTGTAATGTGAAAATCGATAAGAAATTGCTTGAATGACTTCCTGATCAACCTTTTGGCTACATTAGTGCTAACTGCCACATCTACAACCGGCAGAAAAAACAACTCAAGCAGGCATCGATCTTGGACGTGCCAAGAGTGTAAATTTTCTTAAATAGATTTTGAGCTTAGAAATGTTTACTTGAGGGGGGAAAAAAAACAAAAGAAAGCACTGGGAGAGTCCGAAAGGTGTACAAGTAATAGAGAGATCCTACGAATCGTTTAGTGCGTAGTGTTAAGGGAGAATCTAGTAGATGCAACACCTCATAAGGTTGTGATTCAAGGGAGAATCCGTGCGCACTTCTATGTTTCCAATGGCTTTCTAAGTTGCGGATGAGAGCGTCTTTGTGCCCCCTTGGCTGTATGTGTGTGTGCTTGTGAATCTGTAATGATAACAACCCGTGTAAATTGTGACGGGAGTGCGCTGTTGTGATTGTGTTAAACTCTTATGGAGAAAGGCCCACGCTTATACTTTGGTTGTGAGAAAAGTAAACAGAACGCGTTATGTGAAAGCTTGCAAAATCCGTGGTCTCCCAAAGGCCACCTAAGAAGTCTGTTATTTTTAAATTAGTTACAAAGCGTTAGGATAGGGGAACTGAATATAAAAATGACCGACCTCTAAGAGCCTTTTCTTGATTTAAAAAGCATAGGTAGCCTAGGATAAATGATGCAACCCTGCAAAACTTTATTTACAAACACACTGTAGATTTGGAAAATGTACAAAGGAATAAGAAAAAAGAAAAGGGAGAATTTAGAGGATGTCAAAGTTAGCTCAAACTAGATGTCAAAATCTCTCCATGGCAAAAATTGACCATATGTAGCAAGTCGGCCGTATTTCTCCATGTCAAAAATCGATCGCTTGCAATAGGTTAGTTGTGGTGATGGGAGGTGTGTCTTGAAGGGGTGGGAGTTGAGAAGTAACTAGGTCGACGACTACTACTCGACTTAAGATGGAAGATGCTTACATCTTTTGCAATGTGATTGAAATTTTTTGACAAAGAAAAACAACCAAAATAGAAAGATGAAGGCTTTCTAACTTTCTAGCTCCAAATGGCAAATTGGCACAATTGTGTAAAAATATATTTATCTGTGTTTGTTTGTAGACACGAAAATATTTCAATTGCTAAGGGGGAGGAATTGATTAGGGGGGTGTTGGTCACAATAACTCCTTTTTTGGGTTTAGCCACATTAGAGGTAACAAATCCTTGAGTTGTGCAAAATCGGGAAAGTAAATTTGTTCGTGTTGAATTGGTAAAGACAATGTTGGTTAAGGTGCAAATGTCATGTTTGGTGAACACAATGTTGACTCATTAACAAAAGGAGTTGAACATGGTTGAAAAAGTCAAATGTAATTGTTTTCGTCCCACGTGGAAGTTAGCATTTCGCACAATGCTAGCAAAGGTGTCACAAACTACATCATGAGTTCCTATGGATTCATTGCCATGAGTGCAATGTAAAAAATGGATATCCATAGTGTAGATGGGATGTGTTAACGCACATTAAAGGATACTTGTAATTGACAAATGAATATGTTTTGGGGATTTCATTACGCAATGAAGGGCAACAATTTTTTTTCCACCCAAAAACATGTCTTTTTTTGGGGGTGAAAGTTGAAATCTATAAATAGTTATAAAGTAAACAAATAATGGCATGTAAATTTCAAAGGATACAAATAACAATTAGTCAATTTGGACCGCTAATCTCAATCAGAAAAACCTAAAGTGGGTTTAAAATGAAGGTGTTAGGTTAAGCACTCCCCATTGGTCCAACACAAATCATTTAAATTTTTTTGTTAGAAGGTTTGACCTCGTGCAAATTTTTGACATATGCGTGAAAGTTCCAAAATTCGTCCTCCCATGCGTGGGCCCACCTTCGACATCTCCATCCCGTTTGAAACTGATATGGAAACCCTACCTCCTTGAATGTAGTCAAACTTGTAATCGACCTATGGGAGATGGTATTCAAGGTGCATCGCACATAATTGGTGGCACATATTTGTCAAAGTTCAAATGGGTGCTTGATTGGTGACATTTGTTTATGAAGGCCAAAATTGGTTTGCATGCCTTAGGAAGGATTTTACAACATTCGGCCAAAGAAGTATAAAGAACTTTTGTTGTGTTTGAGGCACCTCAAGTTGATGTTAGATTTTTTCATTACAAGGTGCTTTGAACCCAAATGTGTATTAAATGTTATATTTTTGCAACCAAATTATGTTAAAACATTATTTCAATAGGTGGGAAAGTTTGCAAGAAGAAATCACCCGTTATTTGTTTATGAAAGCCAAAACTGGTTTACGAAGGATGCCCTATGAAGGATTTTACAACATTCCCAAATAAGTACAGAGAGTTTTTGTTGTGTTTGAAGCACCTGAGTTGATGTTAAACTTCTTCATTACAAGGTGTTTTGAACCTTAATGTGAATTACTTGTGTTATATTTTTCCAACCAAGTTATGTTAAAACATTATTTCAATAGCTAGTTTGCAAGAGGTAAGTGTGTTCTTTACTATTGAAAAAATTGCACGTGTGTTGGGATAGTTGCAGGGAAGCATGCTAGGATTTGAGTTTTTCAAGTGCAACCATCAAGTATGTTTTAAAAAATGTTTCTTAGAATTTTTTTTGGTTTTTTGGGGCCACATAGTCACTAAAGTTTTTAGGTGTATAATTGACCCCACATTTGTGCAGATCCAATAGAAACCAAAGTTGCATGCCCTAGAAATTCCTTGCCAATTTTGAAGTTCATTGAACTTTTGTTAAATGTTAAAGACATTCAAATTTGGTGGTAGACTTTTGATTATAAGATACTTCATCCTAAAATGCATCAAGTATTCTAAAAATGACTAATAAACACATTAAGGCTCAAGTAGTTTCAGCAACATAACACTATTATTGGGAAAGTTTGTGACATATAGGGCCTTCACAAAATGTAGCTAGGCTTGATGAGAATGTTTGCACACTACCATCTTTGGTGGGCTTTGAGCTAGGAATGATATGTATGTGATAGGAAGCTTATAATCCATTGAATTTTATTTTTTCATTGTCAAATATTTTGTACATCATTACTTTATGTTACTACTTGACTTGCACTATTAATATCAGTGTTTATTGCTTGAAATTTCACAAATTATGTTGGGATTCCATGATTAGTACTCAAGTAGACATAGTTGAACATGTTTGTGTTGGGGTTAATCGAGGTGGGTTCAAGCTTTTGTAAATGGGCAATAAGAAAAACAAGTGCAAGAGTGTAGCTAACAAGGAAGCATTAGCATCAACCCTTTGGGATGGATGTGAAAAGAAGAGGGCAAGGTAAAATGTTACACCCTTGTTCTAGCATAGTCCACATGAAGGTGATTTCTTTTATTATTTTATGGATAAGACATTAATTTTAGGGTTTGTGACGGTTTGCAAATTTCAAGAAGGTTTTAGGTCTTTGATAACTAGTGTTGTTGAATGCCATTTGTGCCTAGTTGTGTAGGTTACAATAGCAGGTTGAAAAAAAAAACTTTATCAATTTAAGGAAACATCACCAAAAGACCCATGCAATGATTCATTCCTTGGTTCATCTACAAACAAGCCTCATAGGTGGAAAACATGTACAATAGTGGCTAAAAGGATGGTGGATGAACTTACAAGTGATGTGCATGAGCTTGATGAAGAAAAGATGAAATATGAATTGCATAAATTTTGGGAACATGATAAACTTCAAGATGTCTTGCTAGATTTTGTGCAAGAAATGAGAAACACCCGAAGGTCACTTAGGGTCTTCAAGAATGTCAAATTAGCCTAAGGTCATATGGCTACTAATAGGTCTAGTGTTAACTTGATTTATCAAAATGCACTTTTGTCTGCTTTTGTGTCCTGCAAGAATGGTGTTTCACAAAGTTTCATTTCAAGGACTATAGGTGTCAACATGTATTTTCTAAGGAAAGCCATAGTGAAAAGGATTTATTTGGGGTAGGTTGGGGAAAACATTTGGGGAGCGACTCCTCAAAAAGGTGATGTGATGTTCTTAGTGAACAAAACTCTAACCTTGTTAAGAAATGGTGGGAAACTACTTCTACAATTTCACCAAATACAAATGATGTTAAAAAGAGACAAATTTATGTGAAAACTTTTGAACAACAACCCACCCACTACCTTCAAGAATCACAAGTATTTGTCCAACAATTTAAGTCATTTTGCATGTAGTATTGGTTAGACTCCCTTATTGAAGTTTTAGGAATATGAACTTTGGGTTGTACTTCTCCAAGTGTGGAGTTTAATTCTTGTAATTTTGTGATTTGAATAGGTGCATTAGTTGTTGAAATATGAATGTATACCCATTTCTATAATTGTCATGATTTGTAGTCTACATACATATGCTTAACTCTTGTTCTTTGCACTTGTTAGAGGCTTACTTTACTTGTTGTCATATGATCTTCTTTACAGAATTATTAGCTTAGTAGTTGACATAATTGTAAAAGCTTCATCTATAGTTGTTTGGCTATGTAATCTACATGTAATTACTAAAGACCTAGGACTTAGGTACTTATTAAGGCCTTGGTTTACTTGTAAACCATAAATTGTTACTTTCCCTACAAGTACTTTAGTATTGAGGTAAGTGAAGGACCTCCATGTCTACTTATGTAATTCATAATGTATTTACATCCATGTAAACCTAGCTCTTTGGTACTTGTTGGGACCTTTGTTTACTTGTAGATGTTTCATGCTACTTGTTGCCAAAGAATTCTAATACTTCACTTAGGTGTTGAAGCTTCATGTGTACTTGTTTAATTTGAAATCTACTTACATCCCATGGAGACCTTGGTCCTTAGTACTTGTTGGGGCCTTTATTTACTTGCATAACTTTGTTGTTATTTGTGCACAAGTATTTTAATGGATGAGGTAAGTGCATGACATTCATGTCTACTTGTCCACTTTGCAATCTACGTACATCCCATGTAGACTTGGTCCAAGGTACTTGTTGAGGCCTTCTTTTACATGGAACTCTATTATTATTTTCTACAATACTTTAGGTTAGTGTTGGACCTTAATGTCCACTTGGCTAGTTTAAAATTCATTTACCTCCCATGGATATTTGCTCTAGGGTACTTGTTGGGGCATTAATTTACTTGTAGAACTTTATGCTACTTGTTGCAATAGTACTTTAGTATTTGAAGTAGGTGTAAAACCTTAATGTCCAATTGTTAAGTTTGTGATTTACTAACATCTTGTGGGGACCTTCATCCTTGGTACTTGTTGGGGCCTTGAGCAGCTAGATATTTACATGTGTTTTATGAAGGAGCATCCAACGTGCCAAGTCAAGCTACGAGCTTTTGAAAAGCTTAAGCCTTACTACATGTGAAGATTCAAAGAATAGAACATTTGCACATGCAAATACCATGTGGAGATGGCAAAATTAAGGCGGGGTTTCAATAGCATGTGAACTGCAACAAAAGGCATACATGGTTGAGATTACAAGTATTGTTGTGATGTGTGCCTTAGTAATCTTACTCCTTGTCATTGTTTTGCAGACTCTTGTCAATTCTTTGTCCTCTGATGGAGGATTCATAGTGGCACAATTTTGAATGCCTTGCAAGGCATTATACAAAATGTGAGGTTGACATGTTGTGTCACATGTCCAGAGGAAGAATTGTCAATGTGTTCCAAACTTATGCAGTGGGAATGTTATGAACTAGTGATCTATGGGAAGATGTGCACTGGGGTTGACAACAAGGTGTTGTGGTTACAATACAAGGAAACTTCAACATACACATTCCTAGAGTATTGAAAGCCTAGGTTGCAAAAATTTATTTTCCATAATTATGTGGCTCAATTCCAGTGGAAACAATATAAAATTTCTCTCCAAACCTTTCTAGAGACATCAATCTTGTTTGTTGTAGATTTTTGCCGAAAATTACATTTTTCAAGAATTTAATGAAGTTCAAGAGATGCATTGGCACTCTTTTCAATTGACAATATTGGTTCACATTTGCTACAAATAGAATCTTGTGTATATTGGTGACCCAAGTTCCATTGAAAGCAAACTTGTAACATAATACCACTACTATATATCTTATGACACTGAGCATGACACATTATTTGTGCAACACTAGTTTGAATTACATTGGACCCATCTTATGGAACATGGGATTTAACCAAATGAACACATTGTGTGGTTTGATGGTTGTGCTGCACAATTCAAATTTAGAAGGACTTGGTACAATGTTTCCAAGTAATGGAATCCTAATCAAACCATCCATTTTTCTAAAATTCCAAAGATGTTCTTTTAGAAATCAATGGCAACTTTGAAATAAAAGAAACATTTCTTTAATATAATTATTGGTAAATTTGGATTCCTTTAATATTCCTTTAATAGTTAGTGGTAGGTTTGGATTTTTGAAATGCTAAGTTCGAATAGTTTTAATGCCAAATTTGAAAAAGTGTGATATGTAACCTCTTTTCCAAATTCCAAATAGTTGTTTGGTGGGCTCCGCAATTTTGAATTATGGTGAAGTTACAACTTCATTTACATAATGTTAATTGTGAACTTTTAAGACAAATATCACTAGTTAGTTTGGGATTAATGAAAGGTAAATGATGTGGTTGACTAGTACTTTTGAAAGTCTTTGCTTCAAGTATCAATAAAAAACCAAGGATGCCACACACTTACAACATGGGTGTAGGATGATATGGTCCTATTTCGGTTCTAGCCATGGGAAAGGGGTGTATGATGGTGCAGGTGCGGGCTAGTGATTGAGAAGGTTGAAGACCAAGGAATTTGTTGAGAATCATTTGCACCAAACATTCTTATGACTAGATAGAATCTCCTAAGCCTTCCAAATAGTTTTTTGATCATCCTTAAATAGGAAATCAAAAAAGAACAAATGAATATGGATGGAAAAAAACTTCAAAACGCAAGTGATGTGGTTTCATTCTATGGGAGTAAACAAATGGAAGAACATGCTACCTACCCTAATGTCAGAAAACAAGTATCTTAGTTCTTTCATTTGGTGAAACCAGAGGATGTAGATAGTTGTGCAATGTGGGATTGTAAAAACATTGTAGGGACACAATCTTTACATTTTTTTACTTCAATCTCCCATAGAGAGGTCACCCTATTGAATTTGAAAGAACTTGCATGTTTTTGTTTTGAATGTATGGATGACAACCCTGATTTTTGTGAAAATAAATCACAAGTGCAACCATGGAAGTTTCATACTTTGGAGCCCGTAAATATCACGGGCAAGGAAGAGTTTCACTCGGTGAATCTGGTAACTTTTGTTTTCAATGTGGAAGTTTCCCCTCATGTGTGTTCATTCTATCATGGGTTTGGGCATTTGTCAACTAATTGGCCCTATAGATTTAGTCAAATTGAAGTTTAACTAGGATTGCTAGTTGCACTTCCTCTAGGAAATCTTCCCATAACAATAGTCCTTCGTTACCCAAATATTGTACCAAGAATTTCAATTCACACTTGGGTATCGATGGAGATAAAGGTGAATTTCTAGGATCTCCAAATCCCATAGGAAACTCTTTTCCTTCCCCAAAGGGCTATGGTTCTTTTCTAGCATCGATTTCCATGCAACCTTACTGGCCCATGATGGGATAACCTTATCAAGGGGGGGGATTGGTTGCAACATTAGGATGGGGTTGGCCAAAAGATAACATGGTTACGCCTGTAACAACCATGGTCAGGGTTGGCAGCAGAGGCCCACCAAATGCAAGCGAAAGATCTTCCAAACCTTCTAGCAAAGGACAACCCAAAGGACCCAATCATTCAATTAAGGCACATGAATGAGTACCATGAAAAGATTTTGATGTGAAAAGGGTAAGAATGGCGTTGGATTGATAGGGGGTGGAGGAAAACCTCCGAAATGATTGATTCCAGCCATGACCACACCCATAGGGGGACCTTGGATGGGCCCACTGTGGATGATGTGGTACCTTCCCTGATACCCAATGGCACCCAATCTACCTCTAGTGGCACCTACCAACCGAAAATCACTTCCTTACCCCATTTATAGTGTGGGGATAGACCTTGATGCCCATGTTTAAATGTTTTAGAAAGCCATCCAAGCCAATGGGGAGAGGAATGATGTGGACATAGTTAACCTATTTTGCTTCACTTTGAAGGATGTAATTCCAAAATGGGAGGAAAATTTCATGCAATCTCACCCTGGATGCACATTCACCAAACTAGAGGTAGTTTTTTACAAGTGTTACCAGAAGGTGCAAAAAATTGAACAAGTGTATATGGCTTTGAAAGTCATCAAACAAACATTGAACGAAAAAGTGGAGGTATACTATGAATGTATACTAAAATTGGCAAATTGCTTGAATCATAAAGCGAACAATAGTCTTTTTACAACATTCTTTTAAGTCGAGTTGGTATCCTATTTGCAAGTAGCCACTGCTAAGATGAAATGAGATACTTTGTTTCTCCACAAAGAAGTTGCAATGACATGCGAAGAGAAGATGGGTGATGCCAATGAATACCAAAAATTATTGGAACCTCCACCAAAGTCGGAAAAAACTAAAGATTCCCAGAAGAGCAAATTAATATGCAGTTAGTGCAAAAAATCAAGTCATACCAAAGAGTGTTGCCATTGGAACCCTAAAAACCCAAACAACCAATTAAAGGAGAAAAAAAAGGTACATGTAAAGTGTTTGCTTAGTAAAAAAAATTGGAAATCCTTATAAAAAACTAGAATAATAAAACCAATAATACTACCACTCAGTATTGTTGTTTCATTTGTGGTGGTCTTGATCATAAGATTTTTGATTGCCCACATCGGTAGGCAACCTTGGAGATGTTCAAAAACAAGAAAGCAAACTCCGAACCGAAAAAGGAGAATGTGGTAGTTAACATGGTGTTGGTCGTAACAACTAGAAATCAAGTCTCCAAAGCTAACAGATTCAAGGAAAAGGAGATGAAGTGAAACAAGATTGTGACAAATTGGCAAGAAGAAGAATAACTTCAAAAATCATTTGAGGATGATATCGAACAATTATAAAAGGAAGAACCACCATTACAACTCCAAACACTGGAAATCACTAAGGGACTACCCACAGGAATAAACAAGCACCAAGAGATGAAGGATGCCATACCGATCTATCCCGGTTCGAAAATCAAAATTGATGCTTTAAAAGCCGCAAAGGAATCAATTCCACTTCAATAGGCTATTGGAGACTAGTTATTCAAAAGCAAACATAGTTGACCCTCGGGCAACTCTTTTAACTTACATTGGACTTAAAGCAATATGTTTTTTCTAAAATCTCTTTAGAACAAAAATTGATTCCCACTTTATCAACGATTCTAGTAGTGGCTTTAGTCACCATCAATCCTCATATGGTAGTTATCCAAGTACATGTTGGGCAAAATCTAATAGATGATGTGTTACTAGACAAAGGTTCTAGAACCAACATTATCATTGAGGATTTGAGGAAATGGTTGGGGTTGCCTTTCCCTAAGCCCATTCCTTATATGTTCCGAATGGTGGATCAAAGTTTGACAAAGCCAATGGGAATCATTTGAAACTTTAAAATACATATACATGGAATTCCATACATTGCCACTTTCATTGTTATGCAGAACAATGTATTGGATGGTAATTATTCCATGCTCCTAAGCTGACCCTGGTTTAGGAATGCCAAGGTGATTCACGATTGGGGGAAGAACTTGATCACCATAAAAGGCAATGGAATAATTCAAACCATTCAAACGATTATGATAACCAAACACCTGGATCCTAATACTAAGTGAGCAAAAAAAATTTCTACTATGATTTTGCCAATGGCATCATAAATGAGGAAGAGGAAATTCTCCTCTAGGCAGAACTGGAGTTGTTCACCATCAAAACAATTACCCCATTAGAATCAAGCAAAATAATGTCTATTGTCACTCTAGAAACCAGTTTGGAGGTTTAAATTTTATTTCCTTCATACCTTAGGGGATATTTCGGTAGATGAAGTTCCTACACACTCAAAGTTGCAAGATTTGAAAATTGCAAGGTGGACGTTATAAGAAGATGTCCAAATCTGTGACTTGAATTTGAGCATTGTTACTAAACTATAGCTAATGAAGCTCAATGTTGATCTAGACCTTTCAACAACTACAGAAACAAATTTTTTGCTTAGAGAATACAAGGATGTTTTCGCATGGTCCTACAAGGGAATACCTCTCCACATTGTTCAGCACCAAATTGAACTAGATACAATGATATCGCCTTCCCATCAGAATTGGTATCGGATGAATCCTAATTTATGCAATTGTGGTCAAATAGGATTTGGACAAGTTTTTGACTACATGTTTCATTATTCTGGTCGAAGAAGCAACTTGGTTTTTGCTTAAGAAAAATGGTAACTTGTGCATTTGTGTCAACTTCAAGAGACTAAATGTAGCCACAAAAAAAGATCCATATCTTCTACCATTTATGGAGGTCTTGGATATGGTAAATAGACACAAAGTATATTCTTTTCTGGATGGATTTTCTAGTTACCATCAAATCATGATAGCACCGAAAGATCGATAAAAAAATAGCCTTCATCACCAAATGGGGCATTTTCATATGGTTAATCATGCCCTTCAAGTTGAAGAATGCACCACCAACCTACCAACGAATAATCAATATGGCTTTCAAGGAATATCTTGGTGTGTTCATGAAGCTATTATTAGATTATTTCAATGTTTTTAGTGATTTGAAAACACGTATGGTTAAACTTTGATTGTGTTTTGACAAATGTCAAGAATTTGGTATTAGCTTCAACTCGAAAAAAATGTATCTTTCTTGTGTTTTCTGATTTCATACTCGATTACATTATGTCTAATGAAGGGAAGTTACCGAATCCTAAAATTATAGCCATAATCAACATGTCAAAACCAAAAGACCCCAAAGACATTCGAGTTTTTAACGACATGGCCCAATTTTATCGTTGATCAATCTGAAATTTTGCTTTCATCATGGCCCTAATTACAAAATTGTTACAAAAAATTGAAATTTTTTAGTGACTCCCAAATGTCAATAGGCATGGAAGGCAATCAAGAAGTGGTATGTGGATGTATCAATCTTGATTACACCAAAGGGGGATCTGGAGTTTCACGTCCACATTGACGTGTCCAATTTAGCAATCAACATTATGTTGGTTCAAAACCCAAGTGGAAAATGCAACCAACCAATTGTGTATGCACTTCAATTGCTGAAAAATGTGGAAAAAAACTACACCAGAATTGAAAGGGAAGTTCTAGTTTATGCTTTTCACAAATACCTATTCGACAACAAGTTTTTTTTTTATGTAGAACATATGGCCCTCCTTTACTTGGTCAAGAAACCCCAGCTTTCTAATGATAGCCCAATGGCTTATGTTGTTTCTTGAATATGATTTTTCAATGGTATATTAACCTAAAACATCACACTTAGTTGCAAATGCAATATCCCGTTTACCAACATCCAATGAACTAAGTGGAGTGTAAGATCAAATTGTTGACACTCCATTGTTCCTACTCCAATCAACGTGGTTGCAATAAATTCACAATTATTTGCAAACAGGAGATTTTCCAATTTCGTACACATTAGAATAGAAATTGACTTTAAAGGCCTTACCCTGTGCGTTGTAACAAGGCAATTTGTATAAACAAGGCCATGACTAGATTTTTTGATGTTTCCCACTAGGAAAAAATTCCAATAATCCTTCAGGAAATGCACGAAGGGGTAGGTGGAGGTCATTTTTTAGTAGATATCACCATCTGAAAAAATTTGGTTGCTAAATATTGGTGGCCAATGTTTTAGAAGGATGTTATGGACCATTACAGATCTTGTGATAATTGCCAACGGATGGGCAATTTGGTCCACACCAATTTGGCTAAATTGATCACAATGCTCCCTACTAAGCTTTTCACAAAATGGGGCATTGACTTCATAGGCCCAATCAAATCGACAGGTCATTACACATGTAATCGTTATGTTTTGGTGGTAATTGATTATAGTACCAAGTGGGTGGAGGCCAAAGTGTTACGGAACAACACTACAATGGTCACAACATGATTCCTTTACAAATTTATCCTGATGTGATTTAGTTGCCCACTAACCTTGGTTAACAATCAAGGCATGCATTTTATCAATGATATCATCCAAATCTTGACTACGCACTTTTTGAACATACAAGTTCCATTACCTACTACCCATAGGGGAATGGCTAGGCTAAATCAAGTAACAAAATCATTGGCCTACTCTTCACCAAACTAGTAAATGAAAAGTGTGACGATTGGCATGAACATTTCCACACAATTTTATTTGTTTACCTAATAACATTCAAAGTCACCACCGGGCATACCCCTTTTTAACTTGTATATGGGCTTTGCCCATTAATGCCCACAAAATATCTCTTTCCTTCAAAGAATAATCCAACGGATCACACTTCGATACATGATCTATCCAATCAAATAACCAACTTAGAAAAGTTGGAGGAATCTCGTTAGGTTGCTATTGAAACAAAAACAAAACGACAATCCAACCTGGTAGAATGGGTGCACCAACATTACAAATAAAAATCCTTTGCCCTTGGTGACCATTTCTTGTGGTTTCCAAAGTCTAGAAAAACTCACTAAGGAAAATTCAAATGGCAATGGTTCAGGTCGTACTAAATCCAATACTGTCTCCCCAACAACATTGTTTTGTTGGTTTGGTAAAAAAATTCAACCCACACCCCATCCTTGTAATTATAAAGAAGTTCAAGCCCTACCAACTCTCTATAGCTTTTTGAGGTCGAGAATCAGGGGTACAAAAGGGGGGAGATTCCAGTGAACAACAAGAATGGAATGAGGACAACGAACCAAAAATGGAAGTTGACACACAACTAGAAGCGGACAGCCATCCGGTTATAACTCCACTAGAAAAGTTTTTTGACAATGAATTAGAATTCAACAAGGTTTAGATTACTCTGGAAAAATAACCAAAAATGGGTCATATAAATACTACTTCATTAAAAAAAAACTTTGGCCCAAAATCAAAACGAAATAAGGATCTGGTTGTAGCTCCTCCAAAAACAAATATTACAAAAATAGTTACATCCTTCATATACCCAAAACTAAAAGTGAAAGAAACGGTTTCCTTTCCATCATAAAATGATGGGTGTGGCATAGGTGGTTCTTTGCTTGAAAGAGGATGCGAGCAAACCTTAGATGGGATAGAGAATAATGAAACATGATGGGGGAAGAATAGGCCAAGTGCTAGATGGTACACGTTGTGTACTTGGAAATGTTGGAAACAACCATGCAAATATTGGGAATCCAAGAAGAGAAATCAATGATACTTTCTCCTTCACACATTGGAGGAAAACGAAACATGTACACCAAAAGTGACGAATTAGACACCACCAAATTTGATAAAATGGATGTTGTCAACAAAGAAATGGTTACTGCTAATTGTTGTCAAAAACTTGTTGTGAAGAACCAAGGTCAAAGAATAACATTACGAATAATCAATTACGAAAACGATTATAAAAGAACAATTATCAAAGGTTGTTACAAAAGAATTGTTACCAAGGCAAGTTGTTATAACTTAAACGGGCAAAATGGTTATAACCATTTTTAACAATTACCCAAAAATGGTCGCAATTATTTCCAATAGTCACCTAAGACAAACCGTTACCGAAAGGCCATCAACTCTTAGACTTTTTTCCTATTTAAGTACTTAATTATTCATGTACTTCTTGCCAATTTTTTATCTTGTTATGTTGTTAGTATTGTCAAGTGTTTAATTCCTCTTCTATTTTTCCCATTATTGCATGTGTTGCCTTTTGTATTTAGTCCACTATTTTTATCATTTTCAGTCATCATGAGAGGAAAAGGCAAAAAAAGATGTTGAGAGGCCAATCTTCAAGAGAGGCAGAGCTAGATTCTGAGTGGGAGATAACCCTAGACAAGGTAAACTGGTGAGAGAAATATGTAGTGTCTATTTTTATTAAAAAGGTCATTTTTACCAAAATGGACAAATTGCATAGGTGGATAGTTGGAAGGGATGTGGCTTGGGCAAAGTAGATAACAGTAGGAGGTCTTCTATGTCTTAAGCTCGTGCCCATTCGCCTTCTAATGAAAAAAATTATCCAAGGTATCATCCGGTCTAATACAGATGTGATAGAATCGGTAGTACAAGGGGTTCCGGTGCTACTCATCAAAGATACAACACTCATCACAAGTGAGGCATTTGAAATTACCAGCAAAACAAAAGGACCTAAACTTCTTAAAAATAGCTCCACTAGAAGCTTTGGTGGATAATGAAGGATGGAAAATGTCCATGCTCAAGGGCATGTATGCTGCTAGAATGCCCACTCTAATCCAAGGCATCTGGTTGAAGGGGAGTCGCCTCACTTACGTGGTGAAAAAGCTCATGATCTTGGTAGCATTCGTCGAAATTGCGATGCATATCAATTGGGCTTGCATCATGTTCAACAAATTTCAAAGCAAGTTGTGGGCCTTGGGTAGTCCCCACAAATCTAACATCACTAGAGATGTGGAGTTTGGAGGAGCGCAAATCCTGGACATATTGTTTTGGAAATGGTTTTTAGTGGACTTGAGCTTTCAAGTACTGGATTCAGAGGAGGAGGATGAATTGGAGGAGAATTTGCCAATTGAAGTGTGGAAGAGAAATTTGCCACCAAGCCTAGGTGTGTAATCACGAGGCACACCTATGGATATGGAGGAAAGTTTGAATTTGGAACATCCAATGGGTAAAATAAGCCACCCACAACAAGATGAATCAAAACTAAAAATTATCCTTCCAGGTTGAATAGTTAGACTTTGGGCTAGTTGTGGTCACACCTTAAATCTTCTACAGAGGAAGTGCATGTTGGTGGAATGAACATTGAAAACAACACTGAGTCCTTAGAAAAGGACCCAAACCGGAAGTCCTTTTAAAAACAAAGATTTGGAACCTACATTGGATGAGGCACTCCCAACTCCTTAAAGGGGCTCAAATGTGAGCCCAAGTAGAAAGCAGCAGAAAAAGGAGGAGTCGGAGCACGCTCGCACGTTCCCTTTTGTTCTTCCCCACTCATGGCTTGGGGTGGAACATTCGGGTCTTGGGCGGGTTCTTCCACCATGGTCTTTTGGACTACCTTGCAGGACTTCTTTGGTGCCATCAGAACTCCCCAATAAGTAGATCGAGCTCTCCCCGAGCTCTGATACCAAATGACGCACTCCCAACTCCTTAAAGGGGTTCAAATGTGAGCCCAAGTAAAAAGCAGCGGAAAAAGGAGGAGTCGGAGCACGCTCCCTAGCTCACAACACTTTGAGGGGTAGAGGGGCACGTTGGAGCTCTGGTATAGGACTAGGAAGAGTTGACAAGCTTCATTCACTCACACGGGCCTGCACACAACCCACACAAAGTGGTTAGTGCAAAGTTGGAGCACCTTTGGTGCTAAGACGAGCCACGGGCAACATGGACACACAAGACTCACCACAGCCCGGACTTGGGGGAAGCCACCACCTTCCCCCTTATAGTATACTCTGCAGCTCTCCACGGAGGCTACATCCAAATGGCTATTTTTCCTGGGACTCCTGTGGGAGTCCCGAAATCGCGCCAAATGGGACTCTCGCGACTTTGGAGCCCCATAACTTTGCGATCAGACCTTGGATCGTGATGCGGTCTAAAGCAAAGTTGTAGCCCTCGTCGAGAGCTTTCCAACGATATGTAGCACGCCCCCTGCAGCTAAGTAAATCAGGTCGATTCCTGACTTTTTGTGGTTGGGAGTCAAACTGGCAATTCGACTCCCGGCCCTTCTTTTGGCCATAACTTGTGTTTCAGATGTCCAAATGAGCAATGCGAGCCCATTTTAGACATCTACGCTTTAAGAGATTTCCAATGATATAAAAAACGCCATAAGAAATTGAGGTTTGACCCCTGCAATCGCTCTCTGAAGTTTCGGGAGTCCACCGGGAGTCCATCTCCCCAAGTGGGAGTTGCCTTGGGAGTGTGAGGGTTCACTCCCTCATACTCCCTCACACTTTCTAACACTCTCGGGAGTATGTGATGTGACTCCCGGGCTTCCTCTTGGCCCGCACTCTTGCAATGCCTTTACCTTGACTCCCAGGCTTCCTTCCTCTTGGCCCGCAACCTTGCAACCCCCTTAGCCTTGGTCGCGAGCCCAAAGCTAGGGTTGCGACATTGGATATCTCATTTCCAAAGGAAACCCTTCTGGCATAACAGGAGATGAGAGCATGATTGTTGTAGCATTTGCACGACATGCTTTCCTTCGAAACAATTCTTGTGAATATTTTATCGAATGTCAAAACTGTATTGAAATTAAATTTTGGTGTCGATGTGGCAACCAGTAGTTTGTCACATTGACCAAGAACATATATTTTCTAGTTCCTATTGGTGTTTTTTGAAACACCACAGGCAATTAGACCCCAAAGTTTGATAGCTATAGTAATCCATGCCTCATTAAGCAATTTGGAATTTTACCTCATGATGTCCAATTTGTACATCTTGTTGGTGATGAATATTGACATGGAGTTTCAGCATTTGGCAACAAAATGTGATGGCCTACTAGAAAGCAATTGAAATATTTTTGATGAGAAGCAAGATTTAGAAGCCTTAGTCAATCAATTTAAGGCAGCTAATGAGAAGGATTTTAGAACCATCCAGGGTCTGGAACAACAATTTCATGAGGCTGATGCATTGCGTCTATAGTTGAACACACTAGAGGCCCAAAAAAGGATTACTAGGAGGCTATTCCAAGGCTAGAGGAACACCTAGACGCATTACAAAAGGACCGAAATCGACTAGAGGTTTAGCACCAAAAGGAGTCAAAGGAGCAAAAGAGGTTGGACAAAGAGTTGGATAAGGTAGAAAAGAGTTTGGAGTCCACTAAAGGCCAATTGGCCTGCATCGAAAAGGCTAACCTTGGGCTATATAAACAGATTTAAGGGTTAAAACAGGAACTTAAAGAAGTAACCGGAAAAAAGGAAGAGTTACAAAAGGAAGTGGAGAAATTATGAGCCCACCTTCCTTTGATGAGTGCTAACCTTGAAGCCCTTTTGGAAGAAATGTTTGTGTTGACCCAAAAGGTCAAAAAGGCAGACTTCTATTACCACCAGATGGCGAAGTTCAAATCATTGCAAATGGAACATGCTTTTGCAAAAGCGAAGTTGCTAATGCACTAGAGTTGAGGCCAAAAGAGCAAGGCCAAGCTATGGGAATCGCTTAAAGGCCAGGTCACGAAGATCTTGGAAGGAACTTTCACAAGTCGTTGAAAAGATGAAAAGCTTTATATCCTTTTGATAGAACACTACTAAAAATCAATCCCACATTTGGTAATGCTAAACTTTCAACCAACAATTGTGACATTTCCAACCATATCCACCTTTGCCACACAAGCAAGTGAAGCCCGTAAGGTAGGAGAAGAAATGGAAATCGACTTGCAAAGAGTTGCAAATGAAGTTGGGACAAGAGCTGAAGAAACATCGAGCAACCAACCTCTACCGGAAAGTCAAATCGATTCTGGTACAATAGAAAAAGTTGCAAAAGTTTGAGAGGTTTCGGTGGAGAGGATCAAGGACTCACCCCCAAGGTTACAACTAGAAGGCATGCTTAGCGAAATAGTCGAACTAGTTATTGAACCTCCCCATGACCCAGTAGAATAGGTAATCAAATTTTAAATTAATTTTGATAGGACTGGAATAATTGTAAATGATATTGTTAGGATGTTAGAACATTTTGTTACTTTGTGATTCTGAGGACATAATCCCGCTTTGAAGGGAGGATAATGTTGAAGTGAGGAAGATTTTTGTAACCAAAACCAATTTTATAACCAAATTTGATAGATTTTTAATTGAGGCAATGTAACCGAAACTAGTTTTATGTAATTGAAACTGAATTTGGGGAACTAAAATTGGATTTATGGAATCGAAACTAAATTTGTCTTAACTAAAATCAGATTTATCTTAACCAAAACTAGATTTAGAGATGGTTATTTTTAGCACCAAAAATCTAGAAATGATAAGTTAAATTAGTAGTTAGGATTTTTTTTGATAAGGTTTGGAAGGCATATATCTAGGGGGATTTTTAGTTTTTCTTTTGAAGGAGAAGAAAAAGACTATATAAAGTTTTTTCAAGACTACTTGTGGAGAAAGTTTGAACCTTTTAAGTTTTTTAACCTTCTTTTTGAAGCAATCTATGTTTTTTTTTAACATATTGGTATTTTTCCACAAGGTTTTATGTTTTCAAGTATGTTCATTCAATGTGTGTGTTTTTCCATGGTTATTTTATTGTTTTCACATGGGTTTTATTTTTTATTTTTTATTATTCAAGGTGGTTACAAGTGTCTGCCCCCACTTAAATTTGGTAGTGTGATTCCCTTATTGAAAACTGCAATATTCTGGAAATCTATTTGATTAACTAGTAGTTGAATTTTGGTGGTTTCAAATATCACCCCCCTTGGATAGTAATTTATTAAATTTTTGTTTCATTTACAAACCCGGAACTATTTACTAGGTGGCCTTAACAATTATGTTAAAAACTCATTAAACATTAACGTACCCTATGTCATTGGCCCAAATTTGAATCCATTCAATTGAATTTTCCTTCCAAACCTTTTTTTGTAATTTGTTTGAATTTCCAACCATAATACCCACTAAAACTTCAATAATATTGTTCACATTTTAGGTTTCAAAATGACATAATCAACATTATTAAATCAAACTTGGTGAAGGCTTTCCAACAATACCAAAAACACCCCCAAATTCCAATGTAGTTTTCAATCTTGGTTTTAAAAAAAAGATTCAATGAAAAAATGGTTTAATAATTAATAACTCCACATCATAACTCCAAACATTTAAAACCAAGTTAATGCACCCTTACTCATTGAAAACTTTCTGATGATAAGTTCCATGACATAACTTAAAACACCATGGTTTGGGAGATATCATTATGACAAAACAAAACAATCAACTTTCTTTCATGGATAAATAATGTAACATGTGTTGTTGGCCCCAAGTGTGAACACTCAATTCATTTTCCATTCTAAACCCAATTTTTTGTAATTTGTTTGAATTTTCAACAACAAAATTCATTCAAAATTTAATATCCTCCACACATTAAGTATGAAAATCCTGAAATAAACTTCATTAAATTTGACTAAACAACTACTTCCCAAGAATACCAAGTACACCTTTGGATTCAAATATAATTTTCATTTATGATTTTATTAGTGTTTACTAAGAAAATGGTTCAATAATCAATAACCTTTGCATCATAACTCCAAAAATTCTCAACCAAGTTAATGCATCTCTACTCATTGTTAAGTTTTCAAAGATATCAATAGCATTGCATGAAGCAATTTGGTTTGGGAAATTTCAACATGATAAGACAAAACAAAACAAAACATCTACCTTCATTAAATAGATTAAATTACATGTAAATTTTTTTTGGTATCAAATGAATGGTTATGTATGATGCAAATATTTTTTTCTGCATATAAATATTAAATTTTGATTAAAAAATAGAATTTAAGGAAATTTTGAAATATAGATTTGTAATAATGTGCATGTTCAATACACCTACTTATTATTTATATGTTCACTGAATTTTATTTTACAACATATCAAATAATGATACATAATTAATATTTTTGTGGAATTATAATTTTTATTCATTAAACATTAAACTACATGTCTAAATTCTATTTGTGTAAATGAATGGTTATGTATGATGCAAATATTTTTTGTGCATACAAATATTAAAATTTAATTTCAAAATAAAATTTAAGGAAATTTTGACATATGAGTTTGTAATAATGTATGTTCAATATATGTAATTATTATTTCTTTGTAAATCAAATGTTAATATACAATAAATCAAGTAATGATACATAATTATTATTTTTTAAATTATTATTTTTATTCTAGTGTTGGGCGCTATTAGTTCCAACATGTTTTTTCTTTTTTGAATATTTTATTATTTATTTCGTTATTTATTTATTAAATTATAATAATGATTAAAATAAGCAGCAAATATATTTAATAAATTATCATATAATTTCAGATATTATTTTTATTTAACACTACTATACTTTGAAATATATATATATGTAATATCTATTCCATTGGTTTATAATAGTTCCAACAAGTTAGATCAAATATGAATAAGAATAGTGAAGTAACTAAGCTAGCTTAACTACTAACTACAATATTATTAATAATGTTGTTATTGTAATTATAGCCAATTATTAATTATCATTACATTTTAATAATTATTGTAATTAGAATATCATTTAAAATTTATTATGAATATTTATATTTGAGTTGATTCTTTGTTTTATGAAATGTTAATAAGAAGTTATAACGGATTTGGAATTTTTTTAAATATTCAGTAGTAACTAATAACTAATTATTTAATAGATAATTACATTTAATTGCTGATTTTCTTTAAAATAACTAATCACCACATTATTTAATAAATGATGATAATATGTTTAATTGTTTAATTAAGAAATTATGGAATTAAAAAATAATTGATGAATAATTACAAGTAATTAAGGTAAGTAGCTAGACTTAAGTGAGGTAGATTATTAGTTTAAGTTTAGGCCTAACTAAGTTTAGACTATACGACTAAATTATAACTATTTGAATTGTAATTAGGTTGTAATTAAGTTACAATTAGGTTATAACTAAAATCTTTATCCCATATTGTTGGGCTTCCATTCCATGAATCCAACTATATAACAAAGTACATTAGGATTGTTGGAAAACACAATAAACATGAAAATGTAATAGCCATTTGGGATGAGCCAATAAAAAAAGTTCAACCCTAAAGGCTAAACCAAATGAAATAGGATTTCATTTATTAATTGCCACATGGCCTAGGTCTAGGCCTAACATAGGTCCTTAGGTTTAGCCCTAACTAAGTTTAAGTTAAATGGCTTATGTTTAAGTTTAGTTTAGATGCCTAGATGATGCCTAGGTTTAGACCTAACTTGTCCTTAAACACCATGTGGCCTAACCTATTGATGTGGATGTGCCACATGTCATTTAACTATTCATTGACCCCAAACTTTGTGAACATGCCATGTGTCATTTAACTACTCATTAAAGGTGCAAGCATAATAAAGTAAACATTTTTTGATCCTTGCATTTTCCCAACAAGTAAAATACAAGTAGCTTATTGGGTTTCACATATTCAAATTAAATTTCTTGCCGTAGTAGGGTCTATATCTATATCTAGGTCTAATTTAAGTAATTTTTTAGGTTTCAAGGAGTAGATTGGTTTAACTTTTGCTATTGTTGCCATTATTGTTGACATTGGTTGTGCAATTCCCTCCTAAGCTTCCCTCCCAAATAACTACTACATTGACCTCCAAAAGTTCAAGCTCTTTTTTCACATGTAACTTGTTTTGCTAGGTTAAAGTTGCATTGAAGGACATTGTTTATATCATTTAGATTTTCATTACTAGGTCTTTTGAGTTTTTTTCTTTGTGTACAAGAAGATCAAGCTCAAAAGTTGTGCATAGGAGGATAAGCTTCAAACTTCCTTGTTGAATTTCTAGGTCAAATTTTAAAACATTGAGTTTCTATGCACATCTATATTTGTTGTGCATAATGGTGAGTAGTTACAAAGTAATGTGCCACATACTGCCGCTACATTTAGCTTCTAAATTTATGCAAATCTCTTTGAGCTTTTCTGTATTTCAAAATTCGGTTTTGGTTGTAAGGATGGCTTTTAAGGCCCCCAGTTCTGTGAAAAGAGAACCTTTTATTGCCAAATGTGAGAATTTGAAAGAAGAGCAGGTGACCAAAAGAGAAAGAAAGAAACTTGTGAAGGTGAATCATATTTTGGGCCATTCTAAGTGGACAATCATTGATTTTGTATCAAAATTTAACCTTAATGTTGAAGGTTTAGACCTTCGTAAAAACCTAAATTTTCTCCCCACATCTAAAGAAGTGGTTTCTATGTTTAGCAAAAGACAGCAAAATGGTTAGAAGGTGCAAGTGAACAAGCATCTAGATCAACTTGAATGTGACAAGCTTTTGAAGTTGTACATGGATGTGTATGCACATGCTCCTACCAACAAAAATTACCTTGCCATTTTCTTATGTGGTTGGTTGGCTAAATGCAAAGAGTTTTCAATTAATTGGGCACAATATGCGTATGACACCACACAAGAACAAATGAAAAGATCAAAAAGGCCTTCCTTCTCTTCGAAAAGGAATTGTAGCACTACTTTAGATTCAAAGCAAATGAGTCAATTTGAAAGGGGCTTGGAACTTAATGATATTGAGGATTACATCATGTTGGACGGGCTTCGGAAACTCAATGTTTTTTTATCAAACCAAATTGTAGTCATGAAGGAACTAGTAGAAGCAACAAAGATCTTCAAACAATCAACAAGACCCAAAAGATCTTTTCTATAATTTGAAAAGGAGAAATTGGAAAATGAGGCCATTGAGTTTTCTTGAAACTTACAGGATAGGAAAAAACAATTAAAGGAAGAGAAATCTAGCTTCATCAAAATGGAAACAAAATTTGCGGTAAAACAATGAAAAGTTTCTAATGCAAAAACACAATCTCAAAGTTTGAATGCCTATGTTGACCTAATTATTGTAGAGAAGTCAAGAGAACTAGTGGGGAAGTTCATAGAAGATTTTAAGGGCTTTAGAAAGATTTGGGTATGCAAAAGTTCTTAGTGAAAAGGGGATGTCAAAGAATTGATGATTTTGAGAAAAAACATGCCCATGTTTCTTCAAGGGTCAAAGATGTAACTATTCAGTTAAAGGTGTTAAAATTCCAAATCTTGGGCAATGTGTTGTGGGCAGAGGGTCTTGCAAAAAACATTAACATTATGTCCAATGGGGTTGATGTCACTGCTAATCCATTACCTTTGAAAAACCCTAAATCCATGTCTATCAGAAATCCCCATGCCATCATTGTGAAAGCTTGCCCTATTTGCTCAAGTCTATATGCTTGCAACAACATTCTGGTGTTGTCTTGTGGTTTTACATATCACTAGTTTTGTGTAGGTTTACATTTAGAATCAAAAGCCACCCATTGTGTGAACCCTACTTGTGGGAAGCCCATAACTAATGATTGGATTGTTAGTTCTAGTTTTCAGCAAAAGAGTCTACTATTGAAAAGGCCTGAACAAGAAAAGGGATGCCATATTGTCAACATCACAAGGAGCATACAAGGCTCAATTTCACCAAATAGTAAGTTTCCTTATAATTGTTTTTGCTTAATTTAATTGGTAGGAAATTGGTAACTTTGGGTTCCAATGATGGTTCACATGTGCTTAAATGTTTTTACTTCTATTACTTGGTGGTGTGTTGACTCCTTGCTTCTTGATTTGGATTGTTAGGGTTGATTTTAATGCTCACTTTCTCTAGCTAACATTCAATTGCTTACTGCCTCTATGTAGTTAGAGCTATGTTTTTGCACTAGTTATAACATTTTATCAAGTTGTGCTTGTTGGATTCCAATTGTTAATTGTTAGTTTTGGTTCATAGGTATTAATTGCTAGTTGACTAACACATGCTCATTTGTAATGTCAATTGCCTGCTTGCAAGCTAAGTTGAATACTTATCTTTGGAACATTTTGGAAAGGCCTCCTTATGAACATTTCAATGTTGCATGGCTACTTGTGTTATATATGTTGAGTACTTGTTGGCTACTTGATGTTAATCATCTACTAGCTACCCAAGTCATTAAGTATGGTTTTTTTGTTTCCAAGTGTTTCATGCTTACTTGCCACTTGTCATAAGTGGGCTATGTCTACATGTGGTTACTTCAATTCTAGGTACTACTTGGTTATGTTTAAGGCATTCACTTGCTACCTACTTGGTGTTGGTCATGTACTACATGACCAAGTTGGAAAGGATGATTTTGTGTTTGCAAGTGTTTCATGTTTACTTCTTACTTCTTACTAGTGGCTATGGTCCTACTTGTGGTTACTCCAAAGTTAGGTGCTACATTGAGTATGTATGTTATGTACTCATTGGCTACTTGTTGGTTGTCTACTAAATAAAGAGGTAAAGTATGATTTTGGGATCTATGAAATGTTGTGTGCTTCTTTGCTACTTGTTATAAATAGGCATGCCTACTTGCAGTTAGTTGAATGAACATGTGGCTACTTGAAATATGTCTACTATGTACTTGTCTCGTTGGTTAAAAAAATGTAAGATACTTATTATAACATCTTTGGGATCATGCAGAAACTAGTTTAATTGGTGGTTTAAGTTTGTAAATTTTGCTTTTGTTGTTCACATTATTTTTACATATCGCAACTAGACATGTTTTTGATGGTGCATGTAATTTTCAATACAATCTTTTGTTGTTAACCTTCTTGGAGTATTATTTGTGGAATAATGGCTTAGGAACGAGTGGTTCTACTACATTCCCTTTGTTAGTTGATGAACCTATAAAATTGCTTGTGGATCCAAAAGAATTGATTGTAAATAATGGTTTGGAGAAACAAATGGATAACAACACTAAGTGAGGTGCAAACGAGATAACACAAGTCACACTTGCCTATTTTTGGGATTGCTTTTAAAGAAATGTTTTTAAAAATATTCTTAAAAAGTCTTCAAAACATTTTTCAAATTTTTTTATAATTTTTTTTATATTATTATGTCAAGGTTTATGTAAAAGATTTCAAAATATATGTAATTTTTCAAAAGTTTTGAAGTTTATTTATAAGTCCTTTTAGTGCTAAAAAACACGCATTATAGTGTTTAATGAGTGTTTTTGACAACTTATTATTCATTGAATATTTTTCAAATTAATTCACATGTTCCAATGATATATTATGAGTTTTTTTATACAAAAAAATCCTATACTTTCAATACCAAATTAAATTATCATTTTTAAACATGAAAAACTAAACACTGGTTACATTTGTAATGGTTTGTGTTAACATGATTACACCTAGTGTGAAGAGTTTCTTGGGGAGATGTGCTTGGAGAAGGAAATGAACATTAAACATTCAAAAGGAATGCTTACCCATGATGAATGCTTGGAGGAACAAATTGAGCCCTTTGAATCACTCGAGGAAAAATCTTTGGAAAAGCAACTAGAAAAGAACTTGTTAAAAGTTGAATTACTTTGGGAGGAATTTTTGGCAAAACAAAAAAATCCTCAAGTTTCACAAAGCAAAACATTTTCTTCCACTTTAGACGCACTTGATGTATCGGGTGTGAAGGACAAAGAGAACATCCAGCCAAGCATATTACAGGGTTTGGGTATGATGAATGTGAGTTTACCATCTTCCCAAGCTAGGACTAAAATTAATAGTAGTCATGCAGATAATGGACTAGTTGTAGATGAGCTTCCGAACTTGAAAGAAACATAACCATTAACCTAAAAAGCAGGTTGATGAAATTCCAATTAGAAGCTTATCTCTAAATAATGTTTTTACAAGAAATTTGTGTTTACATTTCCTGCACAAAAAAATGTTGGACAAGACTGTAGATCCAATCTACAATGAGTCTACCATCAAAGGACAAGCATCAAAAGCAAAAGTGGGGCCCTATTCTAGCATCTATAAAGGCAAGGATTTCTTTTGTTGAGGAGGATGATGATAGGGTTGGTCATCCACATATGGGAAACATTAAGAAGTTCACACCAAAAAGAAAGGAAGATGTTGGTGAAGGCCTATTAGCTAATTATGCATTAAAGAAAGGTAGGTATGTTGGCACATGAAAGCTAATGCCCAATCTGTGCAAGTAAGTAGTCCAACTCTCAAGCAAAACAACTATGGAGGTCTACAAGCTTGATAAATTTAATTTTTGATTTATCCACTAAAAGTAGGCCATTCCGCACCTTATAATGGATCATTTGGCATTTTATAAATGTTGGACTTTAATACGCCCACATGTTATATGGGTAACATTTTGAAGTAAAACAAGCTTGATAGGCAAGGGTGAGATTTTGATTGTAGAATAACATTTTGTGTATGCCTTGGTTGATTGTCATAGAACCAGGTGTTCTATAGTTATTTATAATTAAAAGTGCAGGATTAAAGTGCAATTCAATTCTATAGTTTGCATTTTCATAGCAATTTTGACATTGATGGGTTTTACAAATATTCTCATGTGTAAAATCTTGTGAATTGCATGAAGCCTTTGGTTGAAAGTGGACTAGGTTTTTAAATTTATATTCAAGATTCATTTTTCATCAAGTAGATTTTATTTTGGGGTTGTAACCTTATGCTCCTACATGCAATAAGTTTGTTCAAAGTATTTTATTAGCCTTACATGGTTGTTCAACATTCCTAACTTAACTCAATCAAATTCTTGTGCAATATTTTTAGTATTTGATCTTGCTTTAATTTTGAAAATGTAATATTTAGATGCATGATATGTTGAGGTTTAGAATCAAAATGTTGGAACAAGAGGAAGTTACACATTGTGAAATGTTGAGTTCCTTGGAACAAAAAGTAGCATGGCAACATCAAGAAATCAAATATATCATGGACTTGTCTTTGTGGAATTATTGGTGAATTATTGGTGTGCTTGGTTCACCATTGTGGGGCTTCATTTACCTACATTTCCTCATCAGCAGAATGGTGAATCTTCTCAATTCCCTACATTTTCAAACTTTTATTTGTTTAGTTTCCATCTTGCATCTTTAAGCCTCTAGTTCTATCACACCACAAGGGCACATAAGCTTTGAATTGTCACTCTTCATATCGGACACTAGATTTTGTCTCTTAGTCAATAAGTCCATTGAGTTGTAGTGCTAATGTTGAAGATGGTGGTCTAAGCCTTATGGGGTTGTAGTTAGCCTCTTAGACTACTGTTCTTGGGACCATTGAACTTTCGATATCTCTTTCTATTGACCTTTTTTCAAGTCTACTTATCAACCAACGATTTTTTTTTTGGTTTGCTACTATCGTAACCTTAGTTTTGGGCTCGCGACCAAGGCAAAGGCTGGCAAAGGTGCGGGCCAAGAATGAAGCCCAAGAATCACATTTCATGCTCTCGGGAGTGTAAAAGAATGTGAAGGAATCAACTCCCACATTCCCAAGTGAGCTCCCACTTTGGCTTTGGGAGTTAGAGTCTTGATGGAATTTCGAATTTTCAAAAGGTAATTTTAGGAATCAAAACTCATTGGATTAAAAATTTCCTTATATTTTTGAAAATATATTGGAACGTAGATGTCTTAAATGGGGTCATAAATGGGCTCGTATGACCCATTTGGGTACTTAAAATATAAGTTATGGCCAAAAGAAGGGCTGGGAGCCAAACTGCCAATTTGACTCTCAACCACTAAACGTGAAGAATCACCCTGATTTACTTGTGTGCAGGTGGCATGCCACATACTGTTGGAAAGATCTTGACGAGGACTACAATTTTGCTTGAATTTTCATCTCAATCAAAGGTCTTCACAAGAAGTTATGGGCCTCCAAAGTCGTAGAAGTTTGAATTTCAGGAATTTCGGGAGTCCTGGGACAAAATGACATTTGGATGTAAGTCTCGTGACTAAGCATAGAGAATAATATAAAGGGGAAGGTGGTGGCTTCCCTCAAGTCCGGGTCATGAGTCTTATGAGTCCATGTTTTCCTATGGCTCATCCATGCACCAAAAATGCTTTAACTATGCATTAACGAACTTATTGTTTGGTTTGTGTAGGTCCATATTTATAATTGACTCACTTGTCACTCACCCTAATCCCCATCCTAGAGCTCCAGCACACCCCTCTACCCCCGAAGTGATGTGAACTAAAGAGCGTACCCCAACTTTTTATTTTTCCACTATTTTCACCTTAGACTCGTAGTTGAGTCTATCAAGGAGCTTGGGGGTGCGTCAACTACCTTCCCAATATTCATAATGCACCTTGTGCCCCTTCATCAATACCCTTAAAAAATATTTAATTACAATTTTTTGAAAGGCCACTTATAACAATAATGCAAGTAGAAACTGTTAATTTGTTCACTTTTGCTCTCTACAACCATTATTTACCAAAAGTTATAAAGGAAAATAATATGAGATTGTAGGTCATTTGTTGAGTTCCTTGGAGCAAAAAAACATACTTGACATTTTGTAATGTCTAAACATAGTGCATGACTCAATCAACTAAACCTGTCTATAATGAGTAGCAAATGTTTAGTTGATGTAGTTCATTAATCCTACTTGGGAATTCTTCTGTTGGGCATAGATTTAACAACATACATGAAATTAGGAAGCAACTAGAAGAATTAATTATGGGCCATGTCTATACATCATGTAAAGATATAACACATAATTAGATCTGATCAACAAAATTATAATGTACATAATAGATTACATATTGAATTGAAGGTTATAACAACAAATTATAGATTGACCAACAAGGATACAAGAATAGATTTTATATTGATTTGAAGGTTACAATAGTAGATTATATATTAAATATGAAATTTCAAGCATTTTGAAATTACATATAGGTTGAAAATTTTTAAACCTACATATAAGCCTTTGATCCTTTTGATTGAAACTTTTGCAGATTTGTTATAACATTAAAGAACAACAAGCTCTTCATTTCATCTTAGAAAATATTTAAATTACATACTAATCAAGAAGGTTACAATAATATATTACATTTACTTATCAAGAAGGTTACAACAATAGTTACATATGGAATATTATAAAATTTTAGGACAACTTTGCCATTGTAAATGGTTTCAAAAAATTTAGGGATGCAAATTTGAACCTTCTAACTACACAAAAAAAGTAGCTAATGTCCAAAAGATCTTGTGCTCATAGATTAATTACCAAGATGCAAATTCTTTAAGGTGTACCAAAATCTTGTCACATTGTCACCCTTTTTTGTCTTTTGTACCTAGTCCTTTTTTACCATGTAAAGACACATTTATGGATGATTATGATGGAATCTAGAATTGTAATAGTATAAAATATAATCCTTTAAAAAAATTCAACAACTTTTCATCCATTATTTTTTATGGGGATCAAAATATAGGGTAAAAAAGGATTACAATAGGGACTAGACCCTTTTCGTCTTGTGTGGTACACCTTAAAGGATTTTCACCTACCAACCTATTATTTTGTCAAAAATGTTTTATACTTTTCAAAAGGTTGTCAAAAATAATTATGTACAAGACTATTTCTACAAAATTGCAAGCTGTGTGTATTGGAAATGTTGCAATTACTCTTCATGGGCACTCTCACCATCATTTGATGTGTGAAGTGAAATTTCAACCACTTGAATTTGCTTCAATTTCTTACACTTAGGGACCTTTGGAGAAGATGGGAGTGAAGGGGAAACAATTTCAATAGTGGTGATCACTTTTGGGGATTTACAATTGAGTTCCAAGTTGCTACCCTATTCTACTTCATTTACATCAACCTCTATTAGAACACATACACCTTTTTTCATTCCCACCACTTGGACATCTAAAGTTTAAATTAAACTACAATCAAGTAATGAAATAAATGAATAGTAAATGAAGTAGGTGAAATTGAATACCTTCTTACTATGACTTGGGCTCCTATTTTGCCATCTAGAACCCTAAATTGGTACACCAATTAGGATGGAATTTTGCACCACATTATCAAGCGGGTAGGATGAATATGTGATTTTGGATGAACAAGGTAGTTAGGATAGGGACTAATCATGGAACTTTGTTAGTTTCAATTTTGAATTCTTATTGTTTGGATCATGATGATGTGACTTGGGATGGTTCTAAAAGGGGAGAGTTCTAGAGAATAAGAGGGAGAAAGGAGAAGATGAAATAGAAAGTTTTAGAGGAAAATAGGAGAAAACCATATACTCTATTTTGCAATAGCACAATTTTTAAGTGTTATTTTGGGATTTTTTTCAACAAAACATAGGATTATACTATAATTTGGATTAATGTTTTCGGTAATACAAAGAAGCATAGACTTCTATAATGAATTCTATGTTTAACTTTTATATGAATTTTTTGTAGTGTTAGATTTGATGAAATGGATTGTAATATTATTTTTGGAGTTTTTTTTACAATGCATTCTAAAGTGCAGATTTTGATTATATGCAATAATTATGAATCTGATGTTGGAATGAATTGCAATGTTGAATTTATTAAGACTTAAGACAAAAATAATGAACATATGCATGTGGGATGCATTTGTTGTTATAATAATGTGAAATATTTTGCAAGAATTTAAATTTCATTTCTACCATTTGGCAACCATCTTGTGGGGAATTTTTTTTTTATTCTTTCTTTCAATAATGGGAGGGTTTTCTACAAATTTTGTTATATACTATAGATGAAAGTGTTGAAACAAGTGGTGTTTTTTTTTTTCAATTTAGAATTTTAAGGGGTATGCTAGAAAGTATCAAAGGTCTATGTGATTAACACCATTAGGATTACATAATGATCTATAGACTTTGAAAACAAAGAATTGTGGAACAAGATGAATTGGATGGTGACTCGGAATTTACAGCAACGATTAGATTTGGAGGCAATTCAGCAAGTTATTGAAAGTCAAATAGAAAATAATCTTAAAAATGGAAAGGAGTATGTAGGGCTTATAGAAACCCATGTCAAAATCTGATGTTGGATAGACGAGTGCTAAGAATAGAGGAAAGGCATGCAGGGCATAGGTCATTTCTACCACAAGAAATGGTATGACGGGACATATGGATTGGGGGTTTTTCAAAGAAGGCATAGTTCTAGATGACCATATCCACCAAGAGAGATGCAATTGACTACACATCTAAATGAATGGATGTAGTATACTTCTTAGCTGCAATCTATGGTTCAAAGTCGTAGAGATCAAAACGAAGGACTTTTGTAATACCTAATCAACCACAGGAAATTTCAAGTCTAGAGTTGGTGATTAGTCGAGGTAGGGATGTTATAAGAGGTATACAACCTAGGTTTGTGTATCAGTTTGCATCTCTAGATTATTATGAACTAGTGGAACACTGGGAGGTGGATGAAAACACCAATGTTGATGTGTTTGAGGAGTTTAAGGAAAATTACCCAAGATCATTTAAGTATGCATAAGCATAGGTGAATGCATTGGATGAAATACCATAGTCATACTCACATCAAAGGAATCTAGAGTTGGATCAAATAAGGCACATAATCGAAACACGGGATCATGAATCTATGGATTCGAAGATGATGAAATTATTTTCAAAGGTTTGTGCATTCTGTGAGGAAGAAGGACATGTAATCAAGGATTGTCCTTTTGTGCCTTTTCACATTAAAGCAGGTATTGTTAGCATGTGGAGTTATAGAATGTGGTAGGAACATTAATGGATCATTATTGCTATAACTCCACTTGAGCCACTACCCAATTTTGCTATAGATCTAATTAGTGTTCCCTTTTTGATAACATCTATGTCGGGTGCAACAACTGTTTCCACTCCCATGGTTGTTATACCTACATTAAGTGATTGAGTAACTCCTACTTTAGCATGTTGTTTCTGCATTTCAACAATTATCGCTTTTAACACTATTGGTGGAACTATGTTGGTGCGAGATCAACAATGTTCCATTATGTAGTTATTCATTGGTACCCACTATGGTGCAGTATGTGGATGTGAATACCCCTCTAGTTCTCTACTCATGGTTAAAATAGATTAACAAATTTGTCAATTATGGTCTTAATTGGCTTCCCAATTCCATGCCTCTAAATTTGTTTTAGGCTACAGGAATTCTTAATTCATATTCCTATGTTTGAAGGAGTTGGATGCCATGGTGCATGGGATGAATTTGAAAGAAGTGTCATTGCATCACATTTGTGAAAGATGTGTCGAAGGCAAACATCAAAGAACATCATTTCCCAAGGATGGAGCAACAAAGGCTTCACAACTTTTGGAGATTGTCCACACCGATGTGTGTGGGCCAAGGAGGATTACATCGCATACTTTTTCATTTTCATTGACGATTTTTCAAGGAAAACTCATGTCTATCTTTTCAAGGCCAAAGGAGAAACATTTGAAAAATTCAAACAATACAAGGCATTGGTGGAGAACGAAATTGGTCACAAAATCAAAGTGTTACGATCCGACAACGGAGGAGAATTTGTGTCTAAGAAGTTTGACGCATTTCTTGCGGAATGTGGAATTTAAGGACAAATAAGTGCACCCTATTCCCCACAACAAAATGGTATTGCAAAACGTGCCAATAGAACCATCATGGAATGTGCAAGAAGCATGATTCTTGCACAAGGGTTGGAACTTGAATTTTGGGGCGAAGTGGTGAACACAACAATGTACATCAAAAATCAATGTCTAACCAAGGCTCTTGATTCCAAAACCCTTGAAGAAGCCTAGAATGTCGCAACCCTACTTTGAGGGAAGTGTGAGGATGAAATTCACATTCTTGAAATTGGGACTTGGGAGTCCTCCAAGAGTCCCAAAACTTCAGAGTTCAATTGCAAGGGTAAAAAAAACTCACATTAGGGTGTTTTCTATATCATTAGAAATCTATTAAAGTGTAGATGTCGAAAATGGCCTCATATTGGCTAAAAGAAGGGCCAAAAGTCAAATTGGCAATTTGACTCCCAACCACTAAAAGTCGGGAATCAACCTGAACCCGATGCATGTAGGTGGAATGCGACACACCGTTGGAAATCTCTCGAGGAGAGCTACAACTTTGCTTCATACCTCATCCCAATCAGAGGTCTGAACAAAGAGTTATGATCGTTCAATGTCTTGAGAGTCTAAACCGAGACAGTTTCGGGATTCTTCCTTTGGAGTCCCAGGACAAAAAGCCATTCGGATGTGGGTGCTGCAAAGAGGCACAGAGTATACTATATGGGGGAAGGTGGTGGCTTCCCTCGAATCCGGGCCGTGGTGAGTCAAATGAGTCCAGAGTTACCCATGGCTTGTCTTAGCACCAAGGGTGCCCCAAAATGTGAACTAACCAACTTGTTGGTTGGTTTTGATGTAGGTTCGAGTAAATGAATAGCTTGTCACTCTTCCTAGTCCCATCTCGGAGCTTCAGCATGCCCCTTGTCACAACCCTAGCTTTGGGCTCGTGATCAAGGTAAAGGGGTTGCAAGGTTACGGGCCAAGAGGAAGGAAGCCCGGGAGTCAAGGCAAAGGCATTGCAAGGGTGCGGGCCAAGAGGAAGCCGGGGAGTCACATCACATATTCCTGGGAGTGTAAGAAAGTGTGAGGGAGTGTGAGGGAGTGAACACTCACACTCCTAAGGCAACTCCCACTTTGGGAGATGGAGTCCCAGTGGACTCTCAAAACTTCAGAGAGCGATTTGAGGGGTCAAAACTCAATGGTTTATGGCGTTCTTTATATCATTGGAAAGCTCCTGAATCGTAGATGTCTAAAGTGGGCTCACATTGCTCATTTAAACATCTAAAACGTAAGTTATGGCCAAAAGAAGGGCCGGGAGTCAAATTGCTAGTTTGACTCTCGACCACAAAAAGTCAGGAATCAACCCGATTACTTAGCTGCAAGGGGCGTGCTACATATCCTTGGAAAGATCTCGATGAAAGCTACAACTTTGCTTCATACCGCGCCTAAATTGGAGGTCTGCTTGCAAAGTTATGGGGCTTCAAAGTCGCGGGAGTCCCAGTTGGCGGGATTTTGGGACTCCCACTCGGGAGTCCCGGGAGAGAAAAGCCATTTGGATGTAGGCTC